>JACCDV010154699.1_pt1 | contig 50118 bp, 37 predicted proteins | sample 7446131 | NCBI WGS metagenome assembly JACCDV01 (sample SAMN15323448, study PRJNA562643) | freshwater metagenome | isolation source: river surface water | place: USA:Blue River Watershed | collected 2017-08-17
TCTAAAAACGTCGCAAGTTACGAAGCAAACCAAAAATTTCAAAATTTGTGCAACATAAATAGAGTACAAAAAAGTTGCTGGCGAACAAGACCATGTTTGGGGTGTGGATATAGGCGAAATATCCAATGAAAACGACGCTTAAAATAAATCGAATCGAGAGGGTAAGCATTTGAAATGGAATGTATTTCTCTCCGTTGTTTTTCGAACCTAAATAAGCAAGATTAAAAGTCAAATAGGTTTGAAAAAGAAGGAAGACAAAGATGAATTTCAGCTCAGGGTGAAGGTAAGTTTGGAAGTCTGTTTGCATCAAAGCATATAATAGGCCTCCTAAAACTCCATAAAAAATTGCCATTTTTAACATTAGGCAAATATCGTTAGAAAGGAATTAATGGGCAAAGTTTTTGGAAAAAAGCGATTTCGGCTGTTAATTGCAGTCACAAATCAAAAAGCCTCGCTTGTTGATTTATAAAGAAGAAGGGAGAGACTAGGCTCAATGAACTTCTGGCAACCCGTCTGCAAATGTAGACCCCGGTGCTAATTCCTACCCCAGGCGGTGCCTGTTTAGGGAAATATAAACCATTTTGTGCATGCAAGCTGAGTTTCATCATTTTCATTCCGCGTCCCCATTTGCCCTTGAATTAGGGGGTGAATTACCTGCATTAGATTTAGCGTACCAAACCTGGGGCAAACTAAACGCTAAAAAGGACAATGTCGTGTGGATTTGCCACGCCTTCACCGGAAGTCACGATGTGGCGGAGTGGTGGCAGGGACTAGTGGGCCCGGGGAAATTGTTCAATCCAGAAAACAATTTAATCGTCTGTGTTAATATTTTAGGTTCCCATTATGGTTCATCTGGCCCCTTAACGGTGGACCCGAGAACGGGGACGCCCTATTTTCACTCGTTTCCGGATGTAACGATTCGTGATGTAGTGTCGAGCTTCGAGATCCTTCGCAAAGAATTAAAAATTAATCGCATCAAAACCTGCATAGGTGGATCCTTAGGTGGCCAGCAAGCCGTGGAATGGGCGATTATGAATCCAGGATTGATTGAAAACTTGATTTTGGTAGCAACAAATGCAATTCATTCGCCTTGGGGCATTGCCTTTAATGAGTCCCAAAGAATGGCCATCGAAGTCGATCCTTCGTGGAAAGAATCGCAACCTAAAGCTGGTTTAGAGGGTATGAAGGCCGCTCGTGCGACCGCACTAATCTCCTACCGTAATTACGAAACGTACCTAATTACCCAAGCCAGAAAGGAGAATTCCTACGGTTCATCTTTGCGCGCGGTTTCCTACCAGCGCTACCAAGGCGAAAAACTAGCCCAGCGTTTCAATGCCTTTTCTTATTTTCAGTTATCGAAGATGATGGATACGCAAGATGTGGGCCGAAATCGCGGTGGTGCTGTCGCTGCATTGAAACTGATTCAGTCTAAGACGCTCGTTATCGGCATTAAATCCGATGCCTTGTTCCCTATTGTCGAGCAAGAATTTTTAGCCAAATACATTCCTGGCGCCTCTTTCCAGGTCATCGATTCCTTGTATGGACACGATGGATTCTTAATTGAAAGTGGACTAATGACCAAAGCCGTACGTTTATGGCAGAAATTACAGCGCCTTGAGGTAAATCCGATGGCCGATTTTTTCCAAGCCTTAGAAGCAAAACTCGCATCCCATGAAATTTCACAATAAAGTTGTTTGGATTACCGGGGCATCCTCCGGAATCGGAGAGGCATTAGCCTATGCTTTTGCGGCAGAGGGCGCGCAATTAGTTTTATCTGCACGTCGTGAACCGGAGTTAAACCGGGTCGCTAAAGCGTGCGGTAATGCCTATGTGCTTCCTTTTAACATGCTTTCGGTTTCAGAACACGCGGATCGCGTGCAGGATGTGATGAATACCTATGGGCGGATTGATTACTTGGTTTTAAATGCTGGGGTTTCACAACGTTCTTTTGTGAAAGACACGGAATTTGACGTTTATCGCCGTCTTTTTGAAGTGAATTTCTTTTCGATTGTCTCCTTAACGCAGGCCGTTTTGCGTGTCTTTACCGCTCAACAATCGGGTGTTTTCGTTCCGATTGCCTCCGTGGCGGGACGGATTTCCACTCCGCGCAGAGCCGCTTATGGTGCGACGAAACACGCGTTGATCGGATTCTTTGATTCAGTTCGGGCGGAAGCTTTTAATGATGGGATCCGCGTGACCACGATTTTGCCGGGTTACATTAAGACGAATATTTCTCTTCACGCGATGAACGAGAAAGGAGAGGCATATGGAAAGATGGATCCGAATCAGGCCAAAGGCTTAGATCCCAACTTTACCGCACAGAAAATCTTACAGGCTATTCTAGCAGGCAAAAACGAATTCTTTGTAGGAGGTTTCCTCGAAGGTTTTGGCCTATTTATGAAGCGCTTTTTCCCTTCGATCGTACCTTTTATGCTACGCAAGATTAAGAATACGTAACCTTTTTCTCGCTAAAGAAGAATACGAAAAGTAACAATACGACACCCGCAATGGCAGCTGGGACCATCCAAACCGCTTGCCAATCCTTCACGTCATTCACCGTATAGTAATCGAGGACGATGCCAGAAAGCTTCGAGCCGATGCCCATTCCGATTCCATAAGTCGCAAAAGTGATTAATCCTTGTGCGGAGTTTTTGATTTTCTCACCCGCTTTTTGGTCCGTATAAATTTGTCCCGTCACAAAGAAGAAATCATAACAAACACCATGGAGGATAATTCCGATATACAAGATCCATTCGCTCGAAATTCCATCCCCATAGCCGAAACACAGGAAGCGGACAATCCACGCCACTAAGCCCACTACAAGCATTTTCTTTACTCCTAAGCGCGTAAAGGCTATCGGAATCAACAACATAAAAATCACTTCTGAGGCCTGTCCTAAGGACATTTTGTTCTCCACATTACTCATGTGTGAATCCGTTAATGAGGGATTTGCCATCGCATAATAGAACGACAAAGGAATGCAGATTAAAATGGAGGAGATGAAGAAAATCAAGAAGGAGCGATCCTTGAACAATTTCAACGCATCTAATCCTAAAATTTGTGCTACTGACGCATTTTTATCCGCTTTTGGTGGTGTATTCGGCAGGGTAAATGAGTAAATTCCTAATAAGAATGACGTGTACATCGCAATCTCAAAGATGGCCACCTTGTCTCCCAAAGCATAAAATCCAATAATATTCGTCACCACAATCCAAGCAATGGTTCCGGTCACCCGGATACTCGGAAATTCTTTTTCTGGATTGGACATTTGGTTCATCGCAATCGAATTCGACAGGGCTAAATTAGGGGCAAAGCAAAGTGTGTAGGCCAAAATATACCAAAAGAAGGTCTCCGGGTTTCTTTCTAAACTCAAAAAGTAGAGTATGACACCGCCTAGTATATTTAAAAAGCCCATCACTTTTTGGGCTGCGAAAAAGCGATCTGAAATTAAGCCCACAAAGAAGGGGGCAAAGATCGAGGCGATGGCAAAAGTTGTGTAGGCGTTGCCCACTTGATCGCCCGTAGCGTGTAAATTATCGAGTAAGTATTTACTCATCTGACCATACCAGGCGCCCCATCCGAAGAACATCAGGAACATCATGGACATGAGTTGGAATTTTACGCTACTTTTCATCTTTTGATAGGTTTAGAGAGTCCAAAAATACAAATTTGTGCGAAAATTAAAATTTTCTGAAAATATATTTTTCGGGCATTTTGTCGGTTTTAGAATACCGGTTTTTCTTATTTTTCACGTTTTTTCTCTATGGATGTCTGATTTTGCATCGAGTTTTTCCAATTATTGCAAAAATATCATTTTATCCCCTAAAAATACATCTTCTTATCCTTTTTGAGTCAGGAGCTAATTATTTGATAATCAGTATAATTTGTCGTTTTTTTGATTGTTGGATTTATTCAACGGACAATTATGTTAGGAATCTTATTAATATCAGCTCGGCCAACAGGCGAATTTCACGGATCGATGCCCTTGTTTTTGGGCGCGTTCACGCTGATCTCTTTGGTATTGATTGGCTTCGGTATTGTGCTCTTCAAAAAGCGCAAACAGTGGGTGCACAACTCTAAGATGACCTACGGCAAAATCGTCGAAATCTCGAAACGTTATTCTCGGGATGATCACAGCGGCCGATTCCCTATTTATTTCCCCATCGTTTCCTATTATGTAAATGGTCTAGAATTTAGACGCGAAGCAGATAAAGGCTTAGCCAAAACCTGCGAAATCGGACAAGAAATTCCCGTTCGTTATTTGTCAGAGAACCCTTACGAAGCCTCATTGGCCGAAAACACCGTCCCAGGCTTAAACCCATCGATCTTCTTTGTGATGGGCCTTCTCATGTTAGGTAGCGCAATCATTTTATTTGTATTGAAGTCCTAATTTCATTTTTCAGCGTCTTTTTGTAATTTGGTCCAAAATCTAGGACTATGGAAACCCCTCTAAAAGAGAAAGAGCAATTTAGAAATTACGACCAAGGAGATATCACCGCTGCTGTTAAGGAGCATTACCGTAAGATGCGCTCTCGCCAAACATTCGAGTACGTCCAACGCATGAAGGCTAAATACCTCACATTCGAGCGGCCAATGGATCTTTGGGACATGATGGAGCGCCTAAATGTCTTAGTCGACGTTTCCGATCCAGATTTAAATCTCCCTAACGTCATTCACTTGCTTCAGTCCGCCGAAGGTCTTCGCGCCGATGGTCGCCCCGATTGGATGCAACTTGTCGGCCTAATCCACGACTTAGGCAAAGCCATGTATCTGTTCGGCTCTGATGAAGACGGAACATCCCAAGCAGAGCAATGGGGCCTAGTAGGGGATGTATTTGTTGTAGGCTGTAAATTACCTGACTCCTGCGTCTACCCCGAGTTTAATGACTTAAACCCGGACATGAAAGACCCCCGTTACAACACCGAATTAGGTATTTATGAGGCGGGCTGTGGTATAGACAATGTACATCTAGCTTGGGGACACGACGAATACTTATACCAAGTGTTAAAAAATCACAAAGACAACCAGATTCCTGAGGCCGGAATGGCCATGATCCGTTACCACTCCTTCTACCCCTGGCACTCAGGCGGGAGCTACAAAGCCTTATTGAATGAGAAAGATGCGCAATACCTCGAGTGGATTCGCGACTTTAATCAATATGATTTGTATACCAAATCCCCGGTGATCCCAGTTTTCGAAGAGCTGAAGGCCTATTATGAGCCGATTGCGGAGAAGTATCTTGGTAAAGGTCCTATTTATTGGTAAAATAGTTCAGGCTCCTAGAAAACGGCGCTAGCACATGTTTTCCGCGGAGCCTGAACTATTTTATCAATAAGAATTGAACTCTTGTCTTTGATTTTTTTTACTGCATAAAACAAAATACTCCTAGAAAATGGCGTATAAAAATAATTGCTCCTAGAAAATGTTGTATCCAAATATTTTCCGCGGAGCAATTATTTTTATTCTCTTTTCAGAGATAAAACTTACAGGGCTTCCGAAAATATTTGCTTGCAACATTTTAAGAAGCCCTGTAAGTTTTAAGCCATTTCATCTCAAGAGATAAATTGTAGTATCACAGCTAAAAATATTTATGCAATAACATTTTAGGCTGTGATACTACAATTTATCACCACCCATCATCCGCCTTCGGCTTCGCCACCGCCTTCTTAGCAGGAGCTGGAGCCGCTTTAGAACTAGTTGATTTCCCTGTTACATTGGAACTGGTCAAATTTTCATCCAGTCCCACACGTGAGAATACGCGACAAACAATTTTCCAATCGCCATTCACTTTAATCAAGCTTAATAAGTCGATGTATTTGAAGTCAGCAAATTTGAATTCAACGGTTGCGACAGCGGATGTTCCGGCATAAGAGTAGGTTAATAAAGCACCGGTTGCTTTTGCGCCACCAGCAGGCATGCCGGCAACGAATTTGCGTAAAGTCATATCTGTGATTTTTCCAGTGGAAGCATTTAAATTTCTTAAAAGTGCATTACTTAGAAAGGCACGATTGATGCTGGCAGAGTCGCCTTTAGTGAAGCCGTCTGTGTAAGCGGTGATTGTGGATTTGATTGCGTCGTCTTCTGATTGAGCAAAAGCACTGGTCGCAACTAGACAAAAGAGGGCAAAAAATACGTTTTTCATGATTGAGTGTTTAGTTCCCACCTGAATTTGCGGGGGGAAGAGTGGTTTCTCCTTTTAAAAAATATTTACTTTTTTCGGGGTAAAGAATGGATTGAACAATGTTTATTTTTGATAATGACTGATTTGCGTTGTTGCCTAATATAATGATGGCTGAGTTGTCTTTTGGATTGTGAAGATAATAGTTTTTAAATCCGTGCCACCAACCGGTATGGTAAGTTAGCCATTCCCCATTTTCTAATTGCTTCATTCTCCAACCTAAACCATAATTTGTAGTTAACACTTTTGGTTTTGTGTGCTGAGGCGTGAATGCTTGCTCTAGGGAACTTAGCTTAACTACTTTTTCATTGTTTAACGCTTGATCCCACAAAAACATATCTTCCACGGTAGAATAAATTCCTTTGTCACCGGTAACACCATCTAAGTGGTCAAAGTTTGCTACAACACTTCCATTTCCTTTGGGTACATAACCCGTGGCTGATTTTTTTAATAATTCAGGATGCTGTGGATCATAAATGAACGATTCAGTCATGCCAGCAGGAATGAAGATATTTTCTTTTACATAGCTTCTGAAATCTTTACCACTTATACGCTCTACAATATAAGCTAAGAGCATGTAGTTCGTATTATTGTAATGGAACGCTTTGTTAGGCCGATAATCAATACCTGGCTTTATATCAATCATCATTTGCACGACTTTGGCATTCGTCAAAGGCGTTTTTTTATCATAATATTTATCTAGGGAGAACGTGTAATCCGACAGACCTGATTTGTGCGTTAATAAACTGCGAATAGTAATGGATGAATCATACGGAAATCCAGGAATGTGCTGTTCTACTCGATCCTCCAATGAAATTTTTCCTTTTTCGACTAGCTGCAAAATGGATACCGCTGTAAATTGCTTGGAAACGGAGGCAAGTTGAAAAGCGGTTTTCGTGCTTAGCTTATCATTTGTAAACTTATTAGCAACCCCAAAGGCTTGTTTGTAAATAACCTTTCCATATTGCGCCACGAGCACAGTACCATTGAACCCAGTGTTTTTTTGAAGGGATTTAAAAAAAGTATCCAGTTTACTGGCTTTTTGTTGCGCAATTTGTGGGTCAAAAAGACTGGCTAGGCTATCATTTTTTCTTTCAATCGAACTTTTACCGGAGAAAAAATGCCCTGGAATATTGTTGCAGGAGGCCATGCAGAACAGCGATGCTAAAATGACAAGGATTAAAGACCTGCGATTCATGTAGTATTACAAAATTGAAATGATTAATTTTAGAGCAATTTAATCAGAAAAGGCTTTATTTCAAACCGAATGATTCAGCGGATTATTGTTTTATTGTTTCTGTTATTGATTCGTATCTACCAGGGTATGATCTCTCCATTTTTACCCAACTCCTGTCGCTACACGCCCACCTGTTCTTCTTATGCTAAAGAGGCGTTTCAAAAGCACGGTTTAAAGGAAGGATTTCGGTTAACATTAAAACGCTTAAGTAGTTGCCATCCTTGGGGCGGGCATGGCCATGATCCCGTGCCTTAATTTTCGAATGTACAGTATAGCACTGTATTAATTGTATTATTCTTATTTTAGGCTAAATTATTTTTGGCATTAGATTACCGAAAAAAAACTGATTTTTTTTTGAAAAAAAATTCTATTGAAAAAATACAATCGATTTAACGTTGTTTTGGCCTTTTTGCTTTTGGCCTACTCTTTAAATAGGCTCTCTATTAACAATTAGGTAACAATTAGATTATTTACAGATTCTGTACTACACTGTGCTAGCATGAAAGAAATTCTAACTTTTGTACAATTTTTTGTGCTTAAGTCATCCATTCATTATGGAAAATCATTTTTTTATTCAATTTATTCTTCTTTTTTTTGTGCGGGTTTTTAAAAGCCTACAAGAATCATTAATTATTATTTTTAACCTTTAATTTTTCACTTATGATTCATTCTTACAAGAGAGTGGGTCGCCTTGTGCGATCAAGTGTTAGTAACCTAGGCTTTAAACAAGCGTTTAGCGTTGCTGTTGCACTATTTATTTCCTTGGGTGCTTTTGCTCAAGATGTGGTTTCAGGGAAAGTAACTGACGCGAAAGACGGTTCAGCTATTCCTGGTGTTTCAGTTACTGTTAAGGGTACTACTAAAGGTGCTCAATCTGACATTAACGGTACTTACAAAGTAAATGCAGCAAGTGGTAGCACTTTGGTATTCACTTTTGTTGGTTACATTAAAAAAGAAGTTAAAGCTTCAGGTTCTGTAGTAAACGTTTCTTTAGCTGCTGACAATCAATCTTTAGAAGAAGTTGTAGTAGTAGGTTACGGTACTCAAAAGAGAAAAGAGATTTCTGGAACTGTAACAAGTTTAGGATCTCGTGATTTCAACGCAGGTGTTGTGACGAATCCATTAGCTGCCGCTCAAGGTAAAGTTGCTGGTTTAGTTATTACGCAATCATCTGGAGATCCTAACGCTCGCCCAACAGTTCGTTTACGTGGTACAGGTTCATTGAACGCAGGTTCTGAGCCATTATACGTAATTGATGGTGTGATCGGTGCTCCGATTGAAAACGTTGCTCCAGAAGATATCTTATCTATGGACGTGTTACGTGATGCATCTTCTGCAGCTATCTACGGTTCTCGTGGTGCGAATGGTGTTATCTTAATTAACACAAAACGTGGTAAGTCAGGTGCTCCTACAGTTGATTATACAGCTTATGTAGGTACTGAGTCTATCTCTCAACGTCCAGAGTTATTAAATGCTGCTGAATTCCGTGCTGCTGCAGCGAAATACAAGCAAACATTTGATGATAATGGTGCTAACACAGATTGGTTAGATGTTATTACGCGTACTGCAGTAACTCAAAACCATAACGTAGGCGTTTCAGGTGGTTCTGATAACTTGTCATACCGTGCTTCAGTAGGTTATTTAGACCAAACTGGTACATTGATTGGTTCAGGAAAAGATCGTTTAACAGGTCGTTTGAACTTAGATGCAAAGGCATTAGATGGTAAGTTGTTGATGAAATTCAACATGTCTGCTATGCAAACAAATGGTACGTTCTCGGATAACCGTGCAATCGGTTTCGCTATGAACATGCGTCCAACGGATCCAGTATATGCTGCAAACGGTAACTACTTCCAGATTCCTGGTACATTTGCTAACTTTAACCCATTAGCTGCATTAGAGAAGAAAACAAATACTCAACGTTTACAAGACTTCTTATTCAATGCTTCTGCAGGTTATACTATCTTAGATGGATTAGTATTCAACGTTTCTGGAACTTTACGTACGCAAAATGCTAATAATAGCTTCTTTGCTGCAACTACTCCAGGTAACTTATTAGCAACTGTAGGTGGAAACCAAGCGTCTCGTTCGTTAAACGCAGTAACTGATAAGCAATTAGAAGCTACGTTGAACTACACTAAGCAATTAAGTGATGTTTCTACTTTAACAGTTTTGGGAGGTTATACTTACCAAAGTGTTGTTAATGATGGTTTCGGCGCTTCTAACAACAACTTCTTAACAGATGATTTTGGTGCTAACAACCTTGGTTCAGGTTTAGGTATTCGTGCGAATCCAAACTTGTTATATTCTTACAAGAACGAATACAAATTAGTTTCTTTCTTAGCTCGTGCTCAATACTCGTTAATGAACAAGTATTTCGCTACAGTGAACATGCGTCGTGATGGTTCGACTAAATTCGGTGATAACAATAAGTGGGGTTTATTCCCATCTGTTTCAGTGGGTTGGTCATTATCTGAAGAAGCATTCTTAAAAGGAAATACAACAATCGACAACTTGAAGCTTCGTGTTTCTTGGGGTAGAACTGGTAACTCAGAAGGTATTCGTCCATTGTTATCTAAGTCATTCTATGGTCCTTCAGGAACATACTATGATGGATCTGCTGATGACTTCTTGCCATCTTATGCGGTACAATCTAACCCTAACCCTAACTTGAAGTGGGAGGTTAACGAAAACTACGGTGCTGGTTTAGACTTCTCTATCTTGAAAGGTAAATTTACAGGTTCGATTGACTGGTATACACGTCAAACAAATGACTTATTATACACAGTTAATGCTCCACAAGAAAAAGGATTCGTTTATCCAACGATCTTAGCGAACATTGGTTCGATGAGAAACCGTGGTATCGAGATTTCTGCTACTTACCAATGGTTAGATACGCAAGATTGGTCAATTAGCTCTACATTCGCTGGTTCATTCAACCAAAACGAATTAGTTTCATTGAGAAATGATGATTTTGCTGCTCCAGACCAAGTATTCTTATCGACTACTTTAGGTAGCTTTATCCGTGGTACATCAGCTGTAAACTTCTCTGTATTACAAGCTGGTCAACCAGTAGGTGTATTCTATGGTGCTAAAATTTCGAAAATTGAAAACGGACGTTATGTATTCCAAGACCTTAATGGTGATGGTGTAGTAGATCCTAACTCGAAAGACCGTACTTACTTAGGAAATCCTAACCCTACATTCGTAGGAGGTTTAACTACTAACGTACGTTACAAAGCATTTGATTTACAATTCCAATTCACAGGAAATGCAGGTGCTAAAATCGTAAACACAAACAACTTGTTGTTAGGTCGTCAAGATGGTCGTTTAGCAGAGTCTAACGCCTTGAAAACTGCTTTGACATCTGTTATCAATGATGAGCGTACAATCCCTATGGATTACTATGTAGAGTCAGGTGATCATATTCGTTTGAACAACGCTTCATTCGGTTATACTTTACCTTCTATTGGTGTATTCAAGAGAGCTCGTATTTATGTAGCGGGTAACAACTTATTGTTATTCACTAAATACACAGGAGTAGATCCAGAGGTTAGCCAAAACCTAGCAATTGGTTCAGCTGCTCCAGGTATTGATGTTCGTGAGACTTATTACAAGACTCGTGCATTTACTGCGGGAATTAACTTGTCTTTCTAAACATTATACCCTCACTATTAGTTATATAACTTAATTAATAAAATAATTAAAAAAATGAAAAAATATATCTATAAAGTACTTTCAGTAGGTGTTTTCGCTTCGTTAGCTCTATCGTCTTGTACAGATTTAACTGAGCCAGTTTATGACTCGATCCCAGCGGATCAGTTCTTGAAAACAGATGCTCAAATTGCTGCGGCACTTGGGCCTGCTTATGGTGGTCTTCGTGGTATCACGTGGGATTGGTTTAATCCTAGTGAAGCAACTTCAGATGAGTTGATCGTTCCTACACGTGGTGGTGACTGGTTTGATGGTGGTGACTGGTTGGCGTATTCACGTCACACTTGGACTCCTCAACACGGTCCTATCAATGGAATGTGGGGATTCATTTTTGGTAACATCTCTCAGGTGAACCAATTGATCCCAGTAGTTAAGTCGAATCAAAAAGCAGTAGATGAGTTACGTGCAGTACGTGCTATCTATTACTTCATGGCTGTAGACGCTTTTGGTAATGTACCTATCGTAACAGATAACAAGTCATCTGCTGCGACTAAGCCACGTGCTGAAGTCTACAACTTCATCGTTTCTGAATTAACTGCAGCTATTCCTAACTTAACTCCAGGTAAAGCTTACTCTCGTATGACTCAAGATGCTGCTAAAGCTTTATTAGCGAAAGTATACTTGAACGCAGGAGTATATAGCGGAAAGACAGAATGGCAAAAGGCTTTTGATACAGCTGATCAAGTAATCAAATCTTCGAACAACTGGTCATTGTCTTCTTCTACCTTAGCTAACTTTGTTGTACAGAATCAAGGTTCAAACGAGAATATTTTCTCTATCCCTTTTGATTCATTCAAAGCAGGTGGTATGAACTTCCAAATGAGAACGTTACACTATGCTAACCAGCAAACATATGGTTTAGGTAACTCACCTTGGAACGGTTTCTGTACTTTAGCTGATTTCTACAACTCATTTGAGTCAAATGACTTGCGTAGTGCGATGTGGATCTCTGGACAGCAATATGCTGCTTCAGGTGCTAAGTTGAAAGATGCGAAAGGGGCTGATCTAGCTTTCATTGCTAATTTTGAAAAAGATCAAATGACTGATGCTGATCCTGAATTCCAAGTAGCAGGTATCCGTTCTCAGAAATATGAGATCCAAAAGAACAACCCGAATGGTGATCAATCAAATGACTACGTATTCTTACGTTTAGCTGACGTTATCTTAATGCGTGCTGAGGCTGCGTTCCGTTTAGGAAATACAGCTCAAGCTTTAGCTGATGTTAACAGAATCCGTACACGTTCAGGCGTTGCTCCTCTAACAGCTATCACTGCTGATGCTATCTTAGCTGAGCGTGGTCGTGAGTTAGCTTGGGAAGGATGGAGACGTAACGATTTAATTCGTTTCGACAAGTTCTCTACAGCTCGTAAGTTCATGAAGGTTACTGACAAGACGCGTGAATTGTTCCCAATTCCACAACCACGTCGTGATGCTAACCCATTATTGACTCAAAACCCAGGATATTAATCTGACGGTTTTTCATAGAAAGGCAGGACCGGATGGTTCTGCCTTTTTGTTTTATATACCCCTTGTATTTCGTATTTTTGTGTCGCAAAAATTCACTCATTACGCATGAAAAATTTCGCTTTATCTCTACTAGTTTCCCTTAGTCTTTTTTCTTGTTCTCAAAAAGAGGATACCCTTTTCGAAGAGTTGCCTGCTGAGCAAACCGGTATCGATTTTGTGAACCGAAGTTTAGAGAAAAAAGAGTTCAATATTTTCAATTATCGTAACTTCTACAATGGTGGAGGTGTTGCGATAGGCGATGTGAATAATGATGGCTTATCAGATCTTTTTGTCACGTCTAATTTCGAAGACAATAAATTGTATTTGAATAAGGGGGAGATGAAGTTTGAGGATATTACAGTGAAAGCAGGAATTGTGGGGAAGAAGTTTTGGTCTACGGGTGTCACTTTCGCGGATGTGAATGGAGATGGCTTGATGGACATTTATGTATGTAATTCAGGTTCTCGTGATCAACGTGGAAATCAATTATATATCAATCAAGGTATTAAGGGTGGGGTGCCATCCTACAAAGACCAGGCCAAAGAGGCTGGTTTAGAAGACGGTGGTTTTTCAACACACGCGGCCTTCTTCGATTATGATCGGGATGGCGATTTAGATATGTATTTGTTGAATAATAGTTTTACCCCAATTGATAAGTTAGGGTATACGAATTTACGGGAGGAGAGAGATAAATTAGGTGGTGACAAGTTGTTTAGAAATGATAGTAAGGATGGTAAGGAACTTCATTTTACCGATGTGTCGGAGACGGCGGGTATTTATGGAAGTTTAATTGGCTTCGGACTTGGAATTACAATTGGAGATGTCAACAATGACAACTGGCCTGATATTTATATTTCGAATGACTTTTACGAGCGAGATTATTTGTATATCAATCAAAAGAACGGCACGTTTAAGGAAGATTTAGAGAATGAGATGCCACATATTTCGTTGAGCTCTATGGGCGCGGATATGGCGGATTTAAACGATGATGGCTACATGGACATCTTCGTGACAGATATGTTACCGGGGGATGACCGCCGGTTAAAGACGACCTCGGTGTTTGAGGGATATAACTTAGTGGAGTTGAAGAAGAAGCGCGGGTTTTGGCATCAATATATGCGCAATAACTTGCAGCTGAATAATGGCGATGGAACCTTCTCTGAAGTGGGTCAATTAGCCGGTGTTCATGCGACGGATTGGAGCTGGGGAGCTTTGATCTTCGATATGGACAATGACGGGAAGAAAGATATTTTCGTGGCGAATGGTATAGCTAAAGATCTTACCGATCAAGATTTCGTCGATTTCTTAGGGGATCGCAATACGATGCAGCAGATGTTAGATGGTAAGAAATTTGATTACAAAGAATTTACTGACAAGATTTCCTCTGTACCTATTCCGAACTACGCTTTCAAAAATGAAGGCGATTTGAAATTTTCTAATCAAGTAAAATCGTGGGGCTTAGAAGGTCCAGGTTTCTCAAATGGTTCGGCTTATGGTGATTTAGATAATGATGGAGATTTAGATTTAGTAGTTAATAATGTGAATGCGCCATTGTCTGTATATAAGAATAAGACGAACGAGAAATTAAAGAATCATTATTTGACGGTTCACTTAAAGGGGATTGATCGCAACTTAAATGGAATTGGAGCTCGGGTTACGGTTTACCAAAAAGGTGGATTTAAAGTCTTGCAACAAATGCCAAACCGCGGATTTCAGTCATCGAGTGATCACCAGATGGTGTTCGGTTTAGGAGCAAATGGGGCGATTGATTCCCTGCAGGTATTATGGCCGAATGACAAGATTGAAACGATCAAATCGGTGAAAGCTGATCAGGTGATTACGTTGAAGCAGGAAAATGCGAAAGAAATCTTCCACTTCTTTGAGGCCAAGCAAACGCCGATTTTTGCAGATGTGACGTCTGGCTTGTTGGATTATTTACACGTGGAAAGTATGTTCAATGACTACGACCGCGATGTGTTGTTAAAGCAGAAATATTCTACACAAGGCCCAGCGTTAGCGGTGGGTGATGTGAACGGCGATGGTTTAGAGGATATTTATTTAGGCGGAGCGGCTGGTCAGATCAAGAAATTGTTTATCCAAAAACCAGGTGGACAATTTGTCGATTCTCCACAAGCAGACTTCAACTTAGATCAAACGACGGAGAATACGGACGCGATTTTCTTTGATGCGGATAAAGACGGTGATTTAGATTTATTCGTGGTGACGGGAAGTAATGAATTCGCAGAGAATGCACCGGAATTACACGATTTATTGTATTTAAATGACGGGAAAGGAAATCTAAAGCGCGATGTTCGATTCCCGATGATTTATGAGAATGGATCTAGCGTTTCGGCGGCGGATTACGATAAAGATGGCGACATTGATTTATTCGTAGGTACGCGAATGATTAACGCGAAGTATGGCCAAAGCGCCCAAAGCAATCTCTTCATCAATGATGGAACAGGCGGATTCAAGAACCAGTCGAAACGTTATATGACTCAAGTGACTGATTTGGGTATGGTGACAGATTCAGAGTGGTCTGATGTAAATGGCGATGGTTATGTGGATTTACTAGTGACGCAAGATTGGGGTCCGGTGGTCGTGTTTATTAATGAGAGAGGACGAAAATTAACGAAGCAAGAGCCAGTAGCTGGGTCGGAAGGACTTTGGTCTTGTATTAAGCCCGCGGATATCGATGGCGATGGAGATATGGACTTTGTGTTAGGAAACTTTGGCCTTAATTCAAAGATTCGTGCTACCGCAGAAAAACCTGCTTACTTATACGTAGGTGATTTTGATAAGAACGGTGTTGTAGAGCAGATTATTTCGTGTGTGACAGAGGATGGCAATACGTATCCCATGGTATTGAAAGGAGAGATGCAACGTGCGCTTCCGATGATCAAGAAAAAGTTTATAAAATACAAGGATTACGCAAACCAAACGTTCGATGATTTGTTTACACAAGAGCAGCGGGATGGAAGCATAGAGCGCCAAATTACGACGACTCAGTCCTCTTTCTTAATCAACGATGGAAAAGGAAACTTCAGCCTGCAAGCGCTTCCTTACCAAGCCCAATTCTCTCCTATCAAGGGAATTCAAGCAGGGGACTTCAATAAGGACGGCAAATTAGATATTCTATTAGCAGGTAATTTCTTCGATTCACTTCCGGAATGGGGACGTTTCGACGCGAATTATGGTCTGCTTTTAGAAGGACAAGGTAAAGGAAAGTTCGCTGTGAAATTATCGAAGCAAACTGGATTTAAAACCCTCGGTCAAGTACGTAATATGGCACTCGTCAAAGGAGGAAAGTCGACCTACGTAGTTTTGGCCAAAAATGATGACAAAGCCCAAGTATTTAAATATTAAAACAATGCGATTCAATTATTTTTCTATTCTCTTCTTTTCTTTTGTTCTGTTTTCCTGTAATTCAGGTGACGATGTAGTACTTTTTGAAAAACTAGATGCAGAAAAAACACACATCGATTTTTCGAATAATATTACAGAAACCAAAGATTTTAATATCCTAGACTACTTGTATTTCTACAATGGTGGCGGAGTTTCATCTGGTGATATTAACAATGATGGCCTAGTGGATTTGTTCTTTGTTTCTAATCAAGGCAAAAACAAATTATACCTAAACAAGGGTGATATGCAATTTGAGGATATCTCTGTAAAGGCAGGTATCGAGGGGTTTTCGGATTGGAAAACAGGGGTAACGATGGCGGATGTGAATGCGGATGGATTTCTAGATATTTATGTTTGTGCGGTAGGAAATTACAAAGGATTAGAAGGTTCAAACGAGTTATACATCAACAACGGTGACAATACCTTTACCGAAAAATCAAATGAATATGGTTTAGATTTCACTGGATTCTCCACGCAAGCTGCTTTTTTTGATTACGACAAGGATGGGGATTTAGACTGCTATTTATTAAACCATGCCGTGCACAACACGCGTTCTTACGATCGTGTCAATACACGAATGCTAAAAGATAATGAGGCGGGCGATTACTTATACCGTAACGATAACGGCAAATTTGTGGATGTGTCTAAAGAATCAGGTATCTACCAGGCTGCGATGGGCTATGGTTTAGGAATTTCGGTGGCGGACATTAACAACGATGGCTGGTTAGATATCTATGTTAGCAATGACTTCCACGAGGATGATTATTACTATATCAACCAAAAAGATGGCACCTACAAAGAAGGAATTCGTGATCACTTTAAGCACTTAAGTCGATTCTCGATGGGTTCTGATGTAGCGGATATCAATAACGATGGATACCAAGATGTGATGACATTGGACATGTATCCGGATGATGAGAAAGTAGAGAAATCGTCCGTAGGAGAGGATCCTTTGGATATCTACATGTACAAATTACAGTTCGGTTATTTCAATCAATACAGCCGGAACTGCCTTCAGTTAAGTATGGGAGGTGAAAAATTCTCTGATATTGCTGCCTCTGCCGGAGTAGTTGCTACGGATTGGAGCTGGAGTACTTTGATGAACGATTACGATGGGGACGGCATTAAAGATATTTTCATATCAAACGGTATTTTGCGTCGCCCGAATGACTTAGATTATTTGAAATTTGTGATCGGGGATTCCCTGCATTATGGCTTGCCAACGTCTGAGAAGTTAGATCAGCAGGCGATTGATTTGATGCCAGATGGACGGGTGCACAACTATATTTTCAAAGGATCAAAGGATTTACGTTTTGAAGACAAATCGCTCAAGTGGGGCTTTGAAGATAAAGGTGTTTCGAATGGTTCAACCTATGCGGATTTAGATAACGATGGTGATTTAGATTTAGTAACAAATAACCTGAATGAGAAAGCTAGTATTTACCAGAATAATGCGCGCGAACTGCTAAAGCATAATTTCGTCAAGATTAAATTCAAGGGTGATGGAGGAAATACGTTTGGTGTGGGGGCGAAGGTTATTTTGAAAACCAAGGATGGTCAGCAATTGCAACAGATGATTCCGACGCGTGGATTTATGAGTTCGGTAGAGCCTACCTTACTTTTCGGTATTGGTGATTTGCAACAGGTGGAGGAGATGCTCGTGATTTGGGAGAATGAAAAAATGCAGATCGTTAAAAATCCAACCATCAATACCACCTTGACGATGGAGCAAAAGAATGCGACAGTTAACGTGAAGGATTATGTGTTCTCTGCACCGGTGAAACCTATTTTTGAGGAAGTGACTTCTGTAATTAACGTTCCATACCAGCACCTAGAGAATGTCTATTTCGATTTCAACCGAGAATTATTAATCCCATTCAAGGTGTCTATTGAAGGGCCCAAAATTACCTTAGGGGATGTGAATGGGGATGGTTTAGAAGATATGTATTTAAGCGGAGCTAAGTACCAGGCAGGCCAATTGCTGCTTCAGAAAGGCGCTGGCTTTGTGGTATCAAATCAGCCCGTGTTTAAAGCTGATTCGCTATATGAGGATGTAGATGCACTTTTCTTCGATGCAGATGGTGATAAGGACTTAGATCTTTACGTGGTAACGGGTGGAAATGAATTCTTTGATAAAATGCCGGAGCAATTCGATCGGCTGTATACCAATGATGGTAAAGGAAACTTTACGCGTGCGCTGAACGCTTTGCCTCCGATGTACGATAATAAATCTGTGGTGCGTCCTTGTGACATAGACAGGGACGGAGATACGGACTTGTTTGTAGGCGGTCGCGTGGTGGGTTATTCGTATGGAGCTTCACCGCGTTCGTATTTATTAGTGAACGATGGGAAAGGACACTTTGCTGACAAGACGGTTGCTTTAGCTCCTGAATTGCGCGAGGCGGGGATGTTAACGGAGGCGATTTGGTCCGATATTGATCAAGATGGGGATGCCGATTTAACGGTGGTGGGGGATTGGATGCCCATTAAGACGTTTGAAAATAATAAGGGCAAATTCAAGTTAATTGAGAATGGCTTAGAGGAGAAAACTGGATTCTGGTCAGGAATTACGGCGGCTGATTTTGACAAGGATGGCGATATGGATTTCATCGTAGGTAACCTGGGTACGAATACGAAGTTGCGTAAGGAGTTAACGGGGCAATTGCGGATGCAGATCAAAGATTTTGATAAGAACGATACGAAGGAACACATCGTGTCTTACAGCAGAGGCAAAGATTGGTTCCCGATTAATAGTAAAGATGAAATGGGGAAACAGATTCCAAGTATCATCAATAAGAAGTATACAGCGTATCATCTATTTGCAGGAAAGACGGTAGAAGAGATATTTAGCCGTAAGGAATTAGAGGATGCAGAGGAGAAACGCGTAAATATGTTCGAATCTGTTTTCCTCGAAAATCAAGGAAACAAGACCTTTAAAATGGTAGCCCTTCCGGCTTTAGCGCAAGTATCTAAGATTATGGTGTTGCGTACAGAGGATGTGGACAAAGATGGAAACCTTGACGTGATCGTGGGAGGTAACTTTAATGGGGCTTCGATGTACCAGGCCCGTTATGATGCCTTCTTTGGCCTAATTCTGAAAGGAAATGGTAAAGGTGGATTCAAAAGCCTCATCCCGACCGACACCGGTTTGATGCTAGAAGGGGACATTCGAGATATAAAGCAGGTGAAGACTACCGCAGGAATTTTATACCTAGTGGCACGTAATAACGATAAGCTACAGGTATTTAAGAAATTATAAGATGCGGATTCTGCTTGCCATCGCCCTTTTCTCGGTTTTCTCCTATGAGTTTCCGAGCTGCTCAAATAAGGCAGCAGAGGGGAAAAAGCTGGCAAAAACCTATTGCGCGTCTTGCCATATGCTTCCTGAACCAGGGAGTTTGCCTAAAAATGTATGGCAATACAGCACATTGCCATATATGGGTATTATGATGGGGGTGGATAAGGAGATCGGGATGCTGGAAAAACCCCTTTCAGATTATACCATCTTAGGCCCTGGATCCCAACTGATTCCCGACGAAGATTGGGAGAAGATTAAAGCTTATTATCTAGAGGAGGCACCTAAGACCTTAGAAATGCCTGCCTACATTCCTTTAGCTACCGCTTCTATCTTTCAGCCTGAACCCATTGTGGCTACCTTACCCGGAACGACCTTGCCTAATATGACCGCCGTTCGGATTGATGCACGTCGTCAGCAAATTACGGCGGGTGATCAATCGAATCGTGTGATTTGGAAATGGGATGCAGCTGGAAAATTACTGGAGACAAAGACGAATCAAGATGCTTTGACGGACATTACCCTTTTAGGTTCAGAAACCTTGTATACCTTCATTGGAACGACTACCCAGGCGAATCCAGAGGTGAATGGTTTCGTGAGTCAAGCCTCATCTGGCAAGAAATTATTACAGGGTTTAAATCGTCCTATCGGTCTAGTTTCTGCTAACCTAGATGAGGATGCGGGCGATGAATTAATCAGCTCAGAGTTCGGATTTAAGGTGGGTGGAATGAGTGTTTGGAAGCTCGAAAAAGGAGTCTATAAAAAACACGTATTGAATCCACAGACAGGGGCGACTAAATCAATTGTTCGAGACTTTACCGGGGATGGCAAACTTGATATTTTAGCGCTTTTTGCCCAGGGGGATGAGCGTATTTTGCTTTATGAGAATCAAGGTGGGTTGAAATTCAAAGAAAAGCAGCTTTTGCGATTCCCTTCTATTTATGGGTCATCTTCTTTTGATGTGGTAGATATAGATGGAGATAAGGATCTAGATATTGTCTACACCGCCGGTGATAATGCTGATTTTACGACGGTTTTAAAGCCTTACCACGGGATGTATATTTTCGAGAATAAGGGGGGATTTGCCTTTAAGCAGAAAGCCTTCTTTTCCCAAAACGGTGCAACTAAAGTTATGCCCGGAGATTTCGATGGGGATGGAGATGCAGACTTGATTTCGATTGCTTTGTTTCCCGATGTGGCGGCTAGACCAGGTGAAGGGGCGATGTATTTTGAAAATAAAAAAGGGACATTTGTTCCGATGACTTTACCTATTCAGCAGTTGGGTCGTTGGTCTGTGATGGACGTGGCAGATCTGGATGGGGATGGAGATTTAGATGTAGCGCTGGGTTCCCATGCGGTGGCTAAATTTCCACAAGGTGGATTCGATCCACAATGGAAGCAGGCAAAAGGGCTGCTGATTTTAAGAAATAAAACGAAATGAAAATAAGCCTAAGGGTAATTCTATTGTTGCTAGTCCTAAGTCAAGCGACTTATGCTCAACGCAAAGGCTATGTCATTTTTAGCGGAAAAATTATCGATATCGAGAATAAAGCACCTATTGAAGGCGCGTCTGTATTTTTCTCGGGATCTTCCGATGGGGGAACAACGGATTCGTTGGGAGAATTCTCAATCACCATAGCCGCCCGCAGTTACCAAGTGATTGCTAGAAGTCTAGGATATAAATTCAAGACATTTCGCTTAGATCTTTCTAAGAGTAACCAAATGACGATCGAACTCGAACGTTCGGAGCAATTACTAGGCGAGGTAGTCATTACCGCCGAAAAAGCTGATGCGAATGTGAATAGAGCGATGATGGGAGTGGAGAAAATGTCTTCCAAAACCTTGAAAAAATTGCCCACTTTAATGGGGGAGGCTGATGTCATTCGCAGTATCTTATTGCTACCGGGTGTTTCGACGGTGGGTGAAGGGGCCTCTGGATTTAATGTGCGTGGGGGTAATGTAGATCAAAATCTCGTTTTACTCGATGGTGTTCCTTTGTTTAATACTTCCCATTTGTTCGGTTTTTTTACGGGATTTAATGCGGATATGGTCCAAGATTTAAGTTTGTACAAAGGAGGAATTCCGTCGATGTATGGAGGACGCGCCTCTTCGGTATTAGATGTACGGGTTAAAGAGGGGGATTTTGAGAAATGGTCATTTCAGGGCGGCGTGGGACCTATCTCGTCTCGCATTTTAGTCGATGGGCCGCTCGTGAAAGGAAAGACTTCTTTAATTGTGGGTGCCCGCGGTTCGATTTCCGATTTTTATATGCAGTATTTTCCGGATCCTAATTTAGCGAAAAGTAGGGCGAATTTTTATGACGTTAACTTTAAACTGACCCATCGTTTTGGGAAGAATCAACGCATTTCCTTGTCTGGTTATGCAAGTGATGATGGATTTAAGTTTGCGCAGGATACACTCTATTCTTGGAATACAAAGGCGCTTAGTTTCAAACACAATGCCTTGTTAAAAGGAGGATTGTCGCATAATTTGACAGCCTTTTACAGTGATTACAATTATGGTATTGAGGGCCAAAAAAACGGCTTGGAATTCCTTTGGAAACCCTCCATCATCCAAACCTCCATCAAGGAAGAACTGAGTAAAGACCTAGGTAAATACGGTCGCATCGATGCGGGTGCAGAGATTTCAGCTTTCTCGAATGATGCGGGCAGTTTCTTACCTAATTCATCCAACTCTACTATCGACAAATTTGCCATGCCCACTGAGCATACCCGGGAATCGGCAGCCTATTTAGGTCACAGTTTGCCCATCGGTAAAAAATTAAGCTTGGATTATGGACTTCGCTATGCGTCTTATCAATTAATAGGTCCAGGGGATTTTTATCAATATAAAAAGGGTATGCCGCGGGAGGTCAATACTATTACGGATACCTTAAAGGCAGGCTCGAATGAGGTGGTGGCTAGTTATGGTGGTTTTGAGCCTCGCTTGTCTTTAGCGATTAAATTAGATACGAGCTTTTCGATAAAAATAGGCTTTAACCGGATGCAACAGTTCCGCCATTTGCTTTCGAATACGATGGCCGTTTCGCCGTCTGATATTTGGAAAAATTCGAACCAGCAGATTCCTCCCCAAATCGCTGATCAATATTCCATCGGTTTTTTCAAGAACTTTACGAATGCCTCGAATGCCGTTTTCGAAACCTCTGCTGAGTTTTATTACAAGAACTTAAACAATGTGGTGGATTATGTGGACGGGGCGCAGTTATACTTGAATCCCACGGTGGAGACCCAGCTATTAGTGGGTAAGGGTTTAGCCTATGGAGGGGAGTTCTTCTTGAAAAAGTCGCGTGGAAAACGGTTGACGGGATGGGTTTCCTACACTTACGCACGTACGTTTAGAACGATACAGGCAAATGAAAATCAGACAGAAGCGAATTTTGGGATTCAATTTCCGGCAAATTTTGACACACCGCATACCTTTAAATTTGTGTTAAATAATCGATGGACAAATCGCATTTCCTTTAATGCGAACTTTACCTATACCACGGGTCGTCCGATTACCTATCCGAATGGTCGGTATAAAATTTATGCCTTTAACGAATTGTATGATTATGCGGTAAAGACGGGGATATTTCCTCGACCAGGTTTGGCACAAACCACCTATACCTACAATGGAACGACCTACAGTTTCTTGCAGCCGAAAGAGATTAACGAATTAGTGGATGGCTACTCTACTGCGTCATTCACGCTTAGAAATGCAGAAAGAATTCCAGATTATATGCGTTTAGACGTAGGAATTACGTTCGATCCAAAGCCAGGCAAACGCTGGCAGGGAAGCTGGAACTTCTCCATCTACAATTTATTAAGCCGCCAAAATGCCTATTCCGTTTATTTCCGTTCCTCTACCGGCGAAATAAACCAGGCGAAAACCTACCAATTGTCGGTATTAGGCGCCGCGATTCCTTCTATCACTTATAACTTCAAATTCTAATGAGACATCTAATCCTATTCTTTAGTGCCTTGTTATTTTTGACTTCTTGTGAGACAGAAATAGAGGATTTTAAGACGGAAAACTTGAGTTCTGCCATCGTGGTTTCTGGAGAAATTTCGAATGTGGATGGTCCCTATAATGTTCGCTTGAATTATGTAGGAGCCTATTCTCCCTATGATGCTACCTTGTTTTCCGGGCAGCCTATCACGGATGCAAATGTGCGCATCATCGATGGGAATGGGAAAGAGACAGCCTATTATGAAAAAAGTAAAGGTTATTATTTGAGTCCTCCGGGCTTTAAAGCGGTCACAGGCCAAAAATACAAATTACGTATCCGCCTGCTTGACGGTAAAATAATCGAGTCTGCCTTTTCTACCATTAACCCCGCACCGGAGCTCGCTGAATTCTCCTATACATTTAAGGATGCGGCTAAAGTGGAAAATATGCGTTTCTCCTTGAAAGCCAGCGTAAAGGACACGAAGGATGTGGAGAATTACTATTTCATCAAGCGCCAGGATTTTAGACAATTCTTATTAACCTGTCCTACTCCGCCGCCGCCCCCTGCCCCCGTACCTGTTTGTAATTGTTTGTGCTGGCAAGCTCCGCTTAATACGCAGCCTTACTTATTGACTGATTTTTTACAGAATGGGAAGAATTTAGCTATCGAATTAGGGCAGTTGCCCTATGAGGATTTAACGGAATGGGTCGTTCAATTAGACGCGTATTCTGTTTCGAAGGAAGCCTATACCTATTGGAAGCGCCTAGAGGATCAACGCCAAATAAGTGGCGGGATTTTCGATAAAGTACCTGCTCAGGTGATTGGGAATTTAAAATGCTTGACTGATCCAAGCCAGGAGGTTTTGGGCTATTTTATGGTAGGGGGTAAAACAGCAAGACGATTGAAAGTGGATCGCTTTAATGGTATTCCGGCGGACGCCTATCAGAAACTTTTGTTCTACGTAGACTTTAATAATATCCGCTATAAAGACATCCCTATTTGGGATTGTAAAGACGCCGCTTTCATCAATTATAACCTCGGATATTCCTTGCCTCCATTATAAAACTAGTATGCTTGCATAATAAATTTTTTCTCTGCAAATTTGTTACAACTTAAACGTTTTAACCATGGCAAAAGAATACGATCGTCGCAACCTAGACTTTATTTTAAACGAGGTTTTTGATACTGCTTCTCTGTGTAATTATCCTCGTTACGCAGATTATACCCCAGACATGTTTACTATGGTATTAGACTCAGCGGAATCCATTGCTGAGAAATACTTACGTCCCATCTATGTAGATTCAGATCGCAAAGCAGCTGAATTAGTGGATGGAGTCGTACAAGTTCACCCGGGAATTGAGCCTTACATGAAGGAGATGGGCGAATCGGGTATGATAGGCTGTACGTTTGATATAGAACACGGGGGTCAGCAAGTACCTTCGATGATCGGTGGGGCACACGAATTTATTCGCGGTGCAGCACATAATTCAGCCGTTATGTTTACGGGATTATCCCACGGTGCGGCACATTTGATTGCCTCTTTTGGATCGAAAGAATTAGCTGATACCTATGTTCCGAACATGTTAGCGGGCAAGTGGGCTGGCACGATGTGTTTGACTGAGCCACAGGCAGGAAGTTCCTTGAATGATGCATCTACTTCAGCTAAGGATTTAGGCGATGGCACTTATGCGATTAAAGGACAAAAAATATTCATTTCAGGAGGGGATAATCACTTCTCAGAAAATATCATTCACTTAGTTTTAGCTCGTTTAGAAGGAGCTCCGGCGGGCACAAAAGGGATCTCTCTTTTCGTAGTTCCTAAGAAGCGCATCGAAAACGGAGCACTTGTGAATAACGAAGTGGTTTCTTTAGGCGTCTATCATAAGATGGGCCAAAAAGCCACACCGGCCCTTCACCTTTCTTTTGGTGATAAAGGCAATTCCATTGGTTATTTAGTAGGCGAGCCGAATAAAGGTTTGTCTTATATGTTCCAAATGATGAACGAAGCCCGCTTAGGCGTGGGTATGGGTGGAGCCTACATCGCTTCCGCTGCCTACCATGCTTCTAAGCAATATGCAAACGAGCGTGCGCAAGGTCGTTTATTAACGAACAAAGATCCGAACACTCCTCCTACCTTGATCAAAAATCACCCAGATGTACAGCGTATGTTGTATTTCCAAAAAGCAATCGTAGAAGGCTCCATGGGTCTTTTATTCCAATGCTTTATGTGGGATGATTTAGCGAAAAGCTTAGAGGGTGAAGAGAAAAAAGAAGCACAAATGATGCTTGACTTGATGACAACGGTAGCGAAAACGTATCCAGCTGAGATGGGAACTTTAGCCGTAAATCAAGGTTTGCAAGTTTTAGGGGGCTACGGTTACACTGAAGACTTCCCATTAGAGCAAATGGCGCGTGATGTGCGGATTATGTCCATCTACGAGGGTACCACAGGTATTCACGGATTAACCTTATTAGGTCGCGGTATTCCTGCAAATAATGGTGCTGCCTTACAGACTTTAGGTAAATTAGTTTACGCTGATATTGCTAAAGCAAAAGGACACGAGAGTATTGCTAAGTACGCAGGCATTCTAGAGAAAGAATTAGAGAATTTGACGAAAGTAACTATGCATAAATTAGGCTTCGCGATGAAAGGCGAAATCGACGTATTCTTAGCTGATTCAACGCTTTACATGGAGCTATTCGGTCTAATCACCGTGGCTTGGCAATGGTTAAAGCAAGGTCATGTAGCGGCTGCAGCCTTAGCGAAAGGTGGTTTGAGCGCGGAGGACGAAGCTTTCTACAAGGACAAGATTCACACGATGAAGTTCTTCTACCACTACGAGGTACCTAAGGCTTTAGGATTGTCTACTCGTTTGATGGATGAGGAAGTTTTGACTATTTTTGACAACAAATAAGAATTATATGTTTAAAAAACTGGTATTTATGGGCCTATTGGCCTTGATTTCGACGGCAGCGAACGCTCAAAGCAAGTATTCTGCTTACGAATTATTTCATCCTTTATGGAACTACGGACCTGTTTCCCCGATGCGTTCTGCAGCCGGAGTTCCTGGCCCAGGTTACTGGCAGAACTCTGCTGATTATAAGATTGCCGTTTCATTAGATGATGTGGCGAACAAAATCACAGGGGATGTGGAGATTACTTACAAGAATAATTCGCCAGATAAATTACCCTTTTTGTGGTTACAATTAGATCAAAATAGCTTCAATACCCAGTCTCGCGGAGGCAAGACGACACCGATTGCTGGTGGACGTTTTGGGAATTTAGCGTTTGATGGGGGGTATAAAATTGAGAGTGTTACGATTGATGGTAAGCCAGCTAATTTTATCGTAGAAGACACGCGGATGCAGATTCGCTTAGCATCACCTCTAGCAGAAAAAATAGGAACAGCGAAAATCAAAATTGCTTATTCGTTTACTTCTCCAGAGAACGCTTCGGACAGAATGGGAATTCAGCAAACAAAAAATGGAGCGATCTATACGGTTGCCCAGTGGTTCCCACGCGTTTGTGTATACGATGATATCGAAGGATGGAACGTTTTACCTTACTTGGGTGCAGGTGAGTTCTATTTAGAATACGGCAATTTCGAGTATTCCATTAATGCGCCGGCTTCACACATTGTGGTGGGTTCGGGTGAATTATTGAATCCGACAGAAGTGTACACGGCTGATCAAGTGAAGAAATGGGCTGCGGCAGCTAATTCAGAGACAACTGTCGTAATTCGTTCAGCAGCTGAAGTGACCGATCCAGCTTCTCGTCCAGCGAAAGACCGTTTGACTTGGAAGTTTAAGTGCAATAATGCGCGTGACGTGGCTTTTGCTTCGTCTAAAGCATTTATCTTGGACGCTTGTCGCATCAATTTGCCTAGCGGTAAGAAATCGATGGCAGTTTCTGTATACCCTGTAGAATCAGATGGTAAAGATGCTTGGGCACGTTCAACGGAATATGTGAAAGCATCGATTGAGCATTATTCAAATTGGTTATACGAATACACCTACCCGGTAGCTACGAACGTAGCGGGTGTCGTTTCAGGAATGGAATACCCAGGAATTATTTTCTGCGGTTATAAAGATAAGACAGCGTCCTTATGGGGTGTGACGGACCACGAATTTGGCCATAACTGGTTCCCGATGATTGTGGGATCGAACGAACGTAAATTCGCTTGGATGGATGAAGGATTTAATACCTTCATTAATTTCTATTCGACGGATGCCTTCAATAAGGGGGAGTACAAGAACCGTAAATTCGACATGCATGCGATTGCGAAATCGATGTTCCGCGAAACGGCGGATCCGATTATGTCGATTCCTGATGTAATCCAAACGCGTAATTTAGGCTGGGAGGCTTACAATAAGCCAGGTTTTGGTTTACGTATTTTACGCGAGCACATTTTAGGTGCGGATCGTTTTGATTATGCGTTCAAGAACTACATAAACAAGTGGGCTTTCAAACACCCTACACCGATGGACTTCTTCCGTGCGATGGAAGATGGGGCAGGGGAGGATTTAGGTTGGTTCTGGAGAGCTTGGTTCTATGAGCTTTGGAGACTAGATCAATCGGTGAAAGATGTGGATTATGTAGAGCAAGATCCTGCCAAAGGAGCAGTGATTACGATCGAAAACTTAGATAAGATGGCGATGCCAGCTGTGGTGGAAGTGGAATTAACGAGCGGAGAAAAAGAACGCTTTACGTTCCCGGTGGAGATTTGGCAACGAGGCTCTAGCTGGACGTTCCGCACTTCGACGAAGCTTCCGATTAAATCGGTGGTGATTGATCCGGATCATTCCTTCCCGGATATGGATTCCAAAAACAATACCTGGAAGCCGATGAGTATTCGCTCCAGATAATGAAAAAGCCCTTGCAGTTCTGCAAGGGCTTTTTTTATCCTTTTAAGATTCGTCCGATATCATTCGCCTTTCCTAATTCCTGCTTCAGCTTTTCATAGCTGCCAGAAAGCATTAGGCCTTTGTATTTCAAAAGTGTGTTGATATATTCGTCCAGCACGTCGAGCAAATTCTCTTGGTTTTGGTGGAAAATCTGGCTCCAGGTTTCTGGGGAAGATTTAGCTAGACGCACGGTGGATTCGAAACCGGTGGAGGCTAGTTCGAAAATGCGCGCTTCATTCTTTTCTTTCTCTAATACCGTATTAGCTAAGGCAAAGGAACAGATGTGGGAGATATGTGAGATGTAGGCTGTATGCAAATCATGTTCGATCGAGCCCATATAGATCAGGTTCATTTCTAAGCCTCGCTGGTACAAATCTTCAATTAGGATAACGGCAGCTGGATCACTTAGTTCTTTATCGCAAATGACCCCACGTTTTCCTACAAATAGGCCTTGAACGGCTGCTTCAGGACCAGAGAACTCGGTTCCGGCCATCGGGTGAGTGGAAACGAATTGAGCTCTTTTTGGGTGGTTTTGTAAGGCCTCGAAAATGGGGGTTTTTGTTGAACCCACCTCGATGATCACTTGTCCTGGTTTTAGCCCATCTAAAACCGATGGAATAAGAGCCACTAGCAGATCAACTGGGATGGCGCAAACAAAGACGTCGACTTGGTCGATGGCCTCTTGCCAGGTGGAGACGCTGTCTACTAGTCCTAGCTCTAATGCCTTTTGCTGGTGATCGGGATTCGTATCAATACCCACGATTTCAGAGGCCCATCCGCTCTTACGAAGACCGAGAGCGATGGATCCACCGATTAATCCGATACCGATAATACCTACTTTATGAGATGCCATTGCTGTGATTTTTGATGCGATCAATCGCTTGTGAGAAAACGGATTCTTGTGCACAAAGCGAGATCCGGATATAGCCGTCACCTTGCGTCCCGAAGATTCCCCCCGGCGTAATAAACACCGCGTTTTCATCTAAAATTTTATCTGATAACGCGTAGCCAGTGGCGAATGCGGCTGGGATTTTAGCCCAAACAAACATCCCCGACTGTGCCGGATCATACACGCAATCGAGTAAATCCAATAATTCGAAAACTAATTTCTGGCGAGAACGGTAGATGCGGTTTTGATTCGCAAACCAAGCGCTATCCGCAGAAAGCGCCTTCACCGCCGCCTGTTGCAGCGGCAAGAACATCCCCGAATCCATATTGGATTTGAATTTCAATACGGGTGCGAGAAACTCCGCTTTCCCAAAAGCCGCCCCAATTCTCCATCCCGCCATATTGTGGGATTTAGAAAGGGAATTAAGTTCGATCGCAACCTCTTGCATTCCATCAATCGAAAGTATACTCAATGGATGCTCATTCAAGATGAAGCTATACGGATTATCATTCACTAAAAGTATCGAATGGCGAAGGGCAAAATCGCGTAATTCTGTGAAGAATTCTTTGGTTGCCTGCGCACCGGTAGGCATGTGGGGGTAGTTCACCCACATGATTTTGACTTTCGAAAGATCACGTTTTTCTAATTCCTTCAAATTAGGTAACCAGCCATTCGCTGCCGATAATTCATAGCTTTCGACCGTGGCACCCGCTAGTGAACAGGCCGCAGAATACGTAGGGTAGCCCGGATTAGGTATCAGGGTTACGTCCCCTTTTTCTAAATAGGCCATCGCGATGTGCATGATGCCTTCTTTCGAGCCGATTAAGGGTAAAATCTCTGAAGCCGGGTTTACAGTTACTCCATAATGAAGAGCGTAAAAAGAGGCAAATGCCTCGCGCAAAGCTGGAATACCCTGGTAACCTTGGTAAGCATGGTTCCCCGGGTTTGCCGCGCTCTCGGTCAAAGCCGCGATGGTCTCAGATGATGGTGCTAAGTCTGGGGAACCAATGCCTAAATTGATGATAGGCACGCCGGATTCCTTCAAAGCCGCAATCTGCTTTAATTTCTTGGAGAAATAGTATTCCTCCACGCTGCTTAAGCGGCTCGCCGCTGTAATTTGAAAGCTCATAAAACAAAAAACCGACATAAAGTCGGCTGATATAATTGACAAAAAACTATATAACCGATTAGGCAGCGTCGTAATAACCTGAGTAATAATAAACTGTTAAATAGTTGATTGCGTGTGAATGCATAGTTCAAAGGTAGGAAAAATTTGCTTTTATGCAAAAAGGGGCTTCAATAGCTCTCGGACGAGGGCAGATTCGTAACCTTTTGAGAGGCCGAAGTTATAACACTTCTGGTAGCGCTGTGGCGAGGTACCCGATTTTATTTCGTCTCTTTTCTTTTTCAACAAAGCGCGCGCTTTCTCGATGTAATCCGCATCATCGATGCCATCCCAAGCGGAGGCAAGTAGTGACGCCGAAATACCGCGCTTTCGTAATTCGTAATTGATTTTCGTGCGTCCCCAGCTTTTTTGATTGAATTTAGAGCGAACGAAGATCTCGACAAAACGGGCTTCGTTTAGGTAGTTGTTTTCGCTGAGCCAAGCTAGATATTCGGAATATTCAGTGGGCGGTACCTCAAAAGCCTTCATCTTCTGCTCCAGTTCTTGGACGCAACGTTCCTGGTAGGCGCAGTAGCGGGCCAGCTTTTGAAGAATTTCGCTATTCATACGTTTGATTAAGATCCGACTTCCTCGAAATTCTCTAAGTTGAACAGATCGTTCAGGACATCCACCATTTTATCGGAATCGCCACGCTTGCAAGCGGCTTTTAGATGGATGATGGGTTGTTTGATGATTTTTTGGACTAAACCAGCCGTGATTTTCTCCAACTTTTCCGTCTCTTCTTTCGTCAAACCCTTCATATGGCGGTTCATCTCCTCCTTGCGGATTTGCTCCAGTGCATTTTTCAATTTGTGGATGGTAGGTGAAACTTCCATCTCTTTAGACCAATCATTGAAGCTAACAATGCTCTCCTCGATGATGGTGCGCACATCTGGAATTGAAGCTAAACGAGTGGCTAAAGCCTCATCCGCCCGCTCCTTCAGCGTGTCGATATTGTATAATAGGACGCCATTAATCTTCTCGATTCCGTCTTCGATGCTGCGAGGAACAGAAAGGTCGATGAAGTATTTAAACGACAATAATTGCAATTTTTTAACCTCTGCTTGTGTAATCATCGGGCTATCTGTGCGAACAGATGAGATGATGATGTCCGCAGCGGCGATTTCCTTCCACAAATCTGTGATAGGAGCTACTCTAAACTGATCTCGACCAGCAGCAATCTTCTCTGCTTTCTCGATCGTACGGTTCATAATGGTGAACTCCGCAAAATCTTTCTCTTCCATGTTCTTGCACACGTCTAAACCTATTTCGCCTAATCCTAAGATCAAGACTTTCGGGTTCGGAAGGGCCTGAGAAAGTTCTTCAGCTAAGGCCACGGTTGCATAGGAAACAGAGGCCGCTCCATCACGGAACGATGTTTCTTGGGCTACACGCTTGTTAGAATAGAAGATGGTATGCATCAAACGGTGTAAATAGGGGCCAGCCATATTTAAATCTGCCGCTTGTTGGTAGGCTTTTTTGATCTGATTAGGGATCTGCAAATCCCCTACTACTTTCGACTGCAAGCCAGTTGCGACTTCGAATAAATGGCGCAGAGAATCCTCTGTTTCGTCCATTTGCTTGAAATAGCCTAAGTATTCTGACGTGTTCGTTAATCCTTTTTCGATTAAGAAGGCTTTGATTAAATCGGTTGAGATATCGCGATCAGAGGTATAATAGAATTCCGTGCGGTTGCAGGTAGAGACAATTAATAATTCATTTAGCCCAAAAAGATCCTTACACTTCACATAAAATCCTTTGCTCTCGTCCTCGTTTAACGCTAATTGCTCGCGAATAGCGAGTGGCGCAGTACGGTGTGAAAGGCTGATGGATTTAAAAGGTAAAATCATTTCTGTCTTAAGCGTGATTATTAATTCACAAAAGTACAATGCAAAAGTTTAAAATGTATCTGTCTTTGAAAGAAAATCGTAATTTAGATGAAGAAAAAATAGCAACCATATGCACTTCAAAAATAAGACTGTCTTTATCACGGGAGGATCCCGCGGAATCGGATTAGAAATCGCTAAAAAATTAGCCTCAGAGGGCGCAAACATCGTAATTGCGGCGAAAACCTCAGACCCACATCCTAAATTACCAGGTACCATTCATACGGCAGCGGCAGAAATAGAGGCGGCTGGTGGAAAGGCTTTGGCCTGCATGGTCGACATTCGTGACGAAAATCAGGTTTTAGCGGCGGTTCAATTAGCCGTGGATACCTTCGGAGGTATTGATATTTTAATCAACAACGCCTCGGCCATACAGCTCACGGGTACGCTGAGTACACAGATGAAGAAATACGATTTGATGAATCAGGTTAACACACGCGGGACTTATTTATGTGCTCAGGCTTGTTTGCCCCATTTATTAAAATCTGATAATCCCCCTGTTTTAACGCTTTCTCCTCCATTGAATGTGGAGGCGCGCTGGTTTGAGAACCATGTGGCCTATTCGATTGCCAAATTTGGGATGTCTTTATGTACCCTGGGAATGGCGTCAGAGTTTAAGGGGAAAGTGGCATTTAATTCACTTTGGCCTAAAACTATTATTTCAACAGCAGCCATTGAATTCGCTGTAGGGAATGCGTCCATGATGCAATTAGGACGAAAAGCAACGATTATGGCGGATGCTGCTTCGGCTATTTTACAGAAAGATGCGAAGACAGTCAGTGGTAATTTCTACATCGACGAGGAGGTTTTGCGCGCTGAAGGAGTGACAGATTTTTCCGAATACCGCGTGAACCCGAATACACCAGAAGATCAATTGCTGCCAGACTTTTTTATTTAATGTTAGAAAATTATACCCCGCCACTTTGGTTACCGGACGGGCATACCCAGAGTATTTATCCGTCTCTTTTTCGAAAAGTGGCACTGGATGAAATACCCCGGCGGGAACGAGTAACGACTCCGGATCAAGATTTCTTGGACATCGATTGGTATGGCGGTCCGCTTTCAGAGAGGCCCTTATTGATTGTGTCCCACGGTTTGGAAGGATCGAGTGATCGACAATATGTGACGGGATTAATCCACAAAATGAAGGGCATGATGAATGCGCTGGCCTGGAATTACCGCAGCTGTTCAGGGGAGCCTAATAAGAATCTACGGTTTTACCACAGTGGGGCGACAGATGATTTGGACTTTATTATTAAACTGGCCATCGAGCGTGGAGCGAAAGATATTTACCTAGCAGGATTTAGTTTAGGAGGCAATGTGACCTTAAAATGGTTAGGCGAACAAGGCAAAAATCCTCCTAAAATGATTCGAAAAGCTGTTGCATTTTCTGTACCTTTGCACCTTTCATCGAGTAGCAAGAAGTTAGCTAAGCGAGAAAACAGCCTCTACACTCATCGATTTCTACAAACTCTCATTAAAAAAGTCAAGGAAAAGTCCGCGCGCTATCCTCAGGATATTACCGTGGAGATGATTGATTCAATTAAGAGTTTAGTGGATTTTGATAATGTGATCACAGGGCCTTTGCACGGGTTTATAGACGGGGAAGACTATTATGAAAAGAGTAGTTCCCTGTATTTTTTGGATCAGATTAACGTACCTACTTTAATCGTGAATGCAAAAAATGACCCTTTTTTATCGGCGGAATGTATTCCGGAAGACTATGTGAAAACATTGGACTTTGTTCAATTAGACGCACAAGAAAAAGGAGGGCATTGTGGATTTTATCCGAAGAATTACCAGGGGTATACTTGGTCGGAGAATCGTGCCGAACATTGGTTTAAGAAAAGCGTTTAGAAAAATATACTATGCCTACAGCTCAAGCAGAACCTTTAAAAATTGTTATTGATTTCGATAGTACGTTCACGAAAGTGGAGGGGCTCGATGAATTAGCGAGAATCGCGCTTCAGGGAAATCCGAAGCAAGCGGAGATCGTGGGAAAGATTAAGGATATCACCGACCAAGGTATGGCTGGATCCTACTCTTTCGCGGATTCCTTACGCGATCGTGTGGCTTTATTGCCAGCTAATCGCTCGCATGTGGATCAATTAGTCGCATTTTTAAAAGGCAAAATCTCTGAGTCATTTAAGCGCAACAAGGATTTTCTCGAAGAGAATGCCGCTCAAATCTTAATCGTTTCCTCCGGTTTCAAAGACTTCATCGTTCCCGTGGTGAACGAGATGGGTATCCCCGCCGAAAACGTATACGCGAATACCTTCAACTATGATGCCGAAGGAAATATCACTGGATACGATGCGGAAAATTTATTGTCTCAGGATAAAGGAAAGGTACGTTTACTGCAATCGCTACAATTAGAAGGGGAGGTTTTCGTCATAGGTGATGGCATCACGGATTATGAATTACGGGAGTCTGGTTTAGCCAATAAGTTCTTCGCATTTACGGAGAACGTATCGCGTAAGGCAGTGACGGACAAAGCGGATTTCATCGTTCCCTCTTTAGATGAATTCTTGTACATCAACGGTTTGAGCCGGGCGCAATCCTACCCGAAATCGCGAATTAAGGTTCTATTGTTAGAAAACGTGCATCCAGGGGCGGTGAATGCGTTTAAGAAAGAAGGCTTCCAGGTGGAGCTTTTAAAAGGCGCTTTGGATGAGGATGAGTTGATCGAGAAGATCAAGGACGTGTCTATCATCGGTTTGCGTTCGAAGACGAATTTGACCAAAAAAGTATTAGATCACCCTAATGCCTCTCGTTTGATGTGCGTGGGTGCGTTCTGCATCGGTACGAATCAAATTGATTTAGTGGAATGTGAGAAGCGTGGGATTGCGGTGTTCAATGCGCCGTATTCGAATACACGTTCGGTGGTGGAATTGTCGATCGGTTTAATGGTGATGTTAACGCGTAATATCTTCGAGAAATCGACGAAAATGCACGCGGGTGTGTGGGATAAATCAGCGACGAATTCGTATGAGATTAGAGGGAAGAAAATCGGTTTAGTGGGTTATGGAAGCATCGGTACACAGATTTCCGTGATCGCGGAGGCGCTGGGTATGGAGGTGTATTTCTATGATATCGTAGATAAATTAGCCTTAGGTAATGCGAAGAAATGCAAAAGCTTACAGGAATTATTGTCCCAAGTAGATTTTGTGAGTTTACATGTAGACGGCCGCAAGTCGAATACGAATATCATCGGGAAGCAGCAATTTTCTTGGATGAAGGATAATGCCATCTTCTTGAACTTGTCGCGTGGTCACGTGGTCGAAATTCCGGCTTTAGTGGAGGCGATCAAGACGGGTAAAGTGTGGGGAGCGGCGATTGATGTGTTCCCATATGAGCCGAAGACGAATGACGAAGAGTTTTTAAACGAATTGCGCGGATTACCTAACGTGATTTTGACGCCGCACATCGGTGGTAGCACGGAGGAGGCGCAGCAAAATATAGGGGAGTTTGTTCCGGCGAAGTTGTTGCAATTCATCAATAACGGTAGCACCTATGGTTCTGTGAACTTCCCAGAATTACAATTGCCGCCGTTAGAGGATGCGCACCGTTTGTTGCATATTCACCACAATGTGCCGGGGATTTTGGCCCAAATCAACCAAATCTTCGCGAAGTACCGCGTGAATATCATCGGACAATACTTGAAGACAACAGAAAATACGGGTTATGTGATTACGGATGTGGCCAAAGAATACTCGGACGAGATCGTCAACGAATTAAAGTTGATCGATAACACCATTAAGTTTAGAATGTTATATTAATATGAGCACCTTTTTCACCCCGGGCCCTGCAGCCTTATTTCCTACGGTACAGTCCCATTATATGGAGGCTTTTCGTTTGAACCTCGGTTCGATTTCCCATCGTTCCGCGGCTTTCCGTAAGATCTACCAGCACGCAGACGAGCAATTGCGCGAATTATTCGCTTTGCCTAAGAGCCATGCGGTCCTATTTACAGGATCTGCGACGGAGGTGTGGGAGCGCATCATTATGAATACGGTGGAACACGAGAGTTTTCACTTAGTGAATGGCTCGTTTTCGAAGAAGTTTTTCGATTTTTCAAAGGACCTGCATAAGTATGCGAATTCGATGCACAAGCCTTTTGGCGAGGGTTTTGATGCAGCAGAAGTCGAGGTGCCGGAATACGCAGAGTTGATTTGCTGCACCGCGAACGAAACAAGCTCGGGTGTGCAGATGAAGGCTACCGAGATTCACAAGATCAAGAAGGCGAACAAGGACAAGTTTGTGGCGGTGGACATGGTTTCCTCAGCTCCTTACCCTAATCTAGATTTTAGCTTAGTAGACTCCGCCTTTTTCAGTGTCCAAAAATCATTCGGAATGCCTGCCGGACTAGGTGTTTGGTTCGCAAATGAGGCGATGCTCGAAAAATCGGAACGGATGAAGAAACACGAAGGTATCGTGGGGACATATCACTCGTTGCCGAGCCTTTGGGAAAATTATAAGAATTTCGAAACGCCAGAAACACCTAATGTGCTGGCGATTTATGTACTAGGTAAAGTAGCCGAGGATTTTAATCGAATCGGCGTAGAGAATATCCGCAAGGAGACCGATAAAAAAGCGAAGGCTTTGTATGATTTTGCCAAGAAATCGGATAAATTCGAAATATTCGTGGAGAATGAAAATCACCGTTCGGCAACCGTTGTGGTGTTAAATTGCAAGGAGGGGTCGTCTAAAGTGATCTCAACGATTAAAGAGAGAAGCGATATGATTATTGGGGCTGGGTATGGTAAATTGAAAGAAACCCAAATCCGCATCGCGAATTTTCCAGCAGTAAATTTAGACCAGGTTCAGTCTTTAATAGCTGAATTAGGTTCGCTTTAATAAATAACCTAAAACTATGAAAAACACAGGACCCATTCGTTGGGGTATATTAGCATGCGGCGGAATTGCCCGCAAATTTGCAGACGATTTAGCCTTCGTAAAAGACGGTTGTTTAGCTGCAGTTTCCTCCAGAGAACTTTCCCGAGCGCAAGAATTTGCGTCTCATTATGGGTCGGATGTGAAGTGCTACGGCAGCTATGAAGCGATGCTCTCAAGTGGCGAAATCGATGTCGTTTATATCGCCTCTCCGCACGGATTACATCACGAGCATACGTTATTGTGCTTGAATGCAGGCATTCCTGTGTTATGCGAGAAAGCTTTTGCCATTAATTCAAAGCAAGTGGCGGAGATGATAGGGACCGCTCGAGATAAGAAGATTTTCTTAATGGAGGCCTTGTGGACGCGTTTTCATCCGTCCATCGTGAAGCTTCAAGAGATTTTAGCTTCGGGAGTGATTGGTGAAATTGTTCACCTGGCTGCAGACTTCGGCTTTCAGGCGCCCTATGATGCGGAGGCCCGATGGTTTAACCCAGCTTTGACAGGTGGATCCCTATTAGATATCGGTATTTACCCTTTATTTATCTCCAAATTCGTGTTAGGGAATCCTCTAGAGATGAAGGCGACTGGCGTAATGGCGCCTACGGGTGTCGATATGAATACGTCTATCGCGTTAAAATATAGTTCAGGAGCAACGGCTACCTTGTTCTCTACTTTTGCAACCAAGACCGACACCACGTGTGAAATTCACGGGACGAAAGGAAAAATTCATATGCATTCTCGCTTCCACGAGACGAAAGGCATCACCGTAACTATTCACGAAACCGAGCAAGAAACGTTCTACGAAACGGAGCGTTTAGGCTGGGGTTATAGTTACGAAGCGGAGGCAGTTCAGGCAGATTTACGCGCTGGTCGCACAGAAAACGCCTTGATGACACACGCTTTTAGTACAGAATTAATGGCTTTATTAGATGAAATTCGTTCTCAAATCGGTTTAAAATATCCTAATGAATAAGATCCTACTTTTCCTGTTATTGTCTTTCGGCGTTTTCGCCCAGAAACCGCTGGACCGTTTCGAGAAAGAAATTCTAGCTTTCGAAAAGCAAGATTCCGTCGCTATGCCAGCTAAAGGGATGAAGTTGTTCATCGGCTCTTCGAGCTTCCGTTTGTGGAAAAACTTCGATGCGGACATGAAGGGTATGAATGCCATTAACCGTGGTTTTGGTGGGAGCACCTTGAAAGAAGCCTTGTATTATTTCGACCGGATGGTCGTGAAATACCAGCCGTCATGGGTGTTTATGTACGAGGGTGATAATGATTTAGCGGGTGGCCAAACTCCAGAAGAGATTGCTAAACAGTTCGAGGAATTCTCTGCTCGTTTAGCGAAGCAAGTGCCTAAGGCTAAGTTAGTATTCGTCTCTGCGCGTCCAAGTTTGGCACGCGAGGCGATGAAGGCGAAACAACAGGATTTAAATCAGCGAATTGTTGACATCGCTGCAAAGAAAAAGGGGCATTATGTCATCGATATGCATTCTCCTTTTTACAATGCTGATGGGACTTTAATGCAAGATATTTTCGTAGCGGATCGGTTGCACCTGAATGAAAAGGGCTACGTGATTTTCGCGAAACAGATACAAAACTTCATTCAAAAGTATGCCAAATAGGGATGTTTTAAAGGGAGATTGGTTGCCGAATATTTCGGTGGACTGTGTCATTTTTGGATTTCAAGAGAAGCAATTAAAGGTACTATTGTTGAAGTTTAAAAATAACGAAGTCTGGACTCTGCCGGGTGGATTTATTGGTAAAGAGGAGGATGCGGATGAGGCTGCAAAGCGCGTCTTGTGGCAAAGAACCGGCTTAGAAGATATCTACTTGCAACAGTTTCATGCCTTTGGCGACCTAAAGAGAAATATTGGTGCGATTGAAAAGCACGAGGAGATAAACCTCGCTATGGGTCGCTCTATAGAAGATTTAACTTGGTTATCTAGTCGTTACATCACGATCGGTTATTATGCCTTAGTGGAGTATTCGAAAGTGCAGGTGACTTTAAATGATGTATCGGACGATTCGGCTTGGATGGATGTAGATCAGATTCCGTCCTTGTTTTTAGATCACAATGCCATTATTACCAAAGGTTTAGCCCACTTACGCGCATCAATTGATACAAAATTAGCTGCCTTTAATTTGTTGCCAGAGACCTTTACGATGTCTGAATTGCAGCAGGTCTATGAGACTATTTTAGGCAAGCCATTAGTCAGGACTAATTTCCAACGCAAGATGTTGAGCTTGGATATTTTAGAGCGTATCGAAAAGAAATATACGGGAGGAGCGCACAAGGCCCCTTATTTATACCGTTTGGACAAGAAAAAAGCGGAGGCTTTTATGTCCTCCGCTTCTTAAATTTTATCCCATATTGTGGTAGACGTTCTGCACATCGTCGTCTTCTTCTAGACGCTCGATGAGTTTTTCGACGTCTGCGATATGTTCGTCGGAGATTTCTTTGGTCTCGTTCGGGATACGTTCGAAGTCTGCTCCCATTAATTCAAAGCCTTTTTCTTCCAGGAATTTTTGAATAGCCCCAAAAGAAGTGAACTCCCCATAAATGTTGATCTGGTTCGTTTCCTCGTCTAAGAATACTTCATCCCCACCTAGGTCAATTAAGTCGAATTCTAATTCTTCTAAATCGATCTCAGGTTTCGCAGCGATTTTAAACACAGATTTGCGGGTGAAGATGAAATCAAGCATCCCGGTCGTTCCTAAGCTACCCCCGCATTTAGTGAAGGAGGAGCGGATATTAGCTACGGTGCGGTTGATGTTATCTGTTGTTGTTTCTACTAGAATCGCAATACCATGTTGTGCGTATCCTTCGTAAACAATCTCTTTGTAATCTTCTTGGTCTTTTGAAGTAGCGCGTTTGATCGCACGCTCTACGTTTTCCTTCGGCATGTTCACTGCCTTCGCGTTTTGGATGATGGCACGCAAACGGGAGTTTGATGTAGGATCACCACCTCCAGCTTTTACAGCAATCACAATATCCTTACCGATTTTGGTAAAGGTTTTGGCCATTTGACCCCAACGTTTGAATTTTCTCGCTTTTCTAAATTCGAAGGCTCTTCCCATAGTTCATTAATTTACAGTGCAAAAATAAAACAAGCTGATGGAATTCCGCTATCTGAACTAAAAAAAATCCCCCTACAGCACCGGGTTTAATAGCTGAGAAATTTGGCTAAATTGCAGGAATGAAAAAATTCCTTGTTCTCTTTTTGTTGATTTGCAGCTCGTCTCTTTATGCCCAAAAGAAGAACGAAAACTTTCAAATGCTCATCAAAAAAAGTACGGGTGCTATCAAGATCGATGGAATACTAGACGAAAATGCGTGGTTTCAGTCCGCAGCGGTGAGTGATTTCATGATGTGCAACCCCTATGATTCCCTCTGTGCCCAAGTGCGTACGGATGTGAAGATGACCTACGATGATAAATACATTTATATCTCGGCGGAGTGTTTTTTGAAAGAACCGGGCGCTTTTGTGGTGGAATCGATGAAGCGGGATTTCGGTTTTGGGGTGAATGATAACTTTTTAGTGTTCATTGATACCTTTGAAGATAAGACGACTGGATTTGCCTTTGGGGCGAATGCGGCAGGGGCGCAATGGGATGGACAGATGTCTGAGGGCTCTAAAGTGAATTTAAATTGGGATAATAAGTGGGAATCAGCCACGACTTATAAACGGGATTCTTGGATTTTTGAAGCGGCGATTCCGTTCAAGTCGATCCGTTATAAGGGCAATCTTCAACGCTGGGGGATTAATTTTTCCCGCTATGATTTGAAGGCCAAAGAAAAATCTGCCTGGGCGCCTGTCCCTCGGCAATTCCCTACCGCCTCCTTAGCCTTTGCCGGTGTGCTTCTTTGGGATACTCCTCCACCTACTCCGAAGAAGAATATCTCTTTCATTCCGTATGTTTTATCGGGTGTCACGGCAAATTATGAGACGAAAGACCCGTCAAAAATGCGCAATCAAATAGGAGGTGATATTAAGGTGTCGATTAATTCAGGGTTGAATTTAGATATGACCTTAAATCCGGATTTTTCCCAAGTGGATGTGGATCGACAGCAGACGAATCTAGACCGTTTTGAACTATTTTATCCGGAGAAACGGCAGTTTTTTATTGAGAACTCTGATTTGTTTGATGGATTTGGGACTGAGAGCATTCGGCCTTTCTTTACGAGACGAATCGGTATTGCCTTGAATCCTAAAACGGGAATTTATGAGCAGACGCCTATTACCTATGGAGCCCGTTTAAGTGGTAAACTAAATCAGGATTGGCGGATTGGAGCCTTGAATGTGCAGTCTGAGCGGAATGAAGCGAAGGGGGTGCCTACCCAAAACTATTCCATGATCGCTCTACAACGCAAGGTATTTGCGCGCTCGAATATAGGGGCTTATATGGTGAACAAACAATCCTTTTTGGACTCTGATTTGCAGCGTAGGAATGGTTTTCAGGCCTTTAATCGCGATGTGGGTTTTGAGTACAATTTAGCGTCCGCTAATAATTTTTGGACTGGAACGCTCTTTTATGCGAACACGATTAGTCCTTTGCAGAAGGACAAGAGTTTTGCGCAAGCCGCTGCTTTGGCCTATAAAGACAATAACTGGACATTTGGCATTAAAGAATCCTGGGTAGGGGAGAACTACAATCCTGAAACGGGTTATGTGCCTCGGATTAATTTTTTCCAGGTACAGACAGATGCCGCGAAAAATTTCTACCCGAAAGACAAAACCACGAATGTCTTTTACACGACATTCTCAGCCATGTCGGTGAGCTATTGGAACAACCAAGGCACCTATACCGATAATACCACCTATATCGCCTACGATGGCACGATGAAGGATCGCTCGACTTTTGGGGTATATCTATCCTATGATTATGTGAAATTATTGTATGATTTCGATGCCACTCGGATGGGGAATACTCCTTTGAAAAGGGGGACTGAGCATGATTGGTATGCATTGAATGCCCGCTATGGTTCTTCGCCCATTAAGTTGTTTACCTACTCTCTAACTTCCCGGATAGGCGGGTATTACGGAAATGGCTGGCGTACGGGTGCTACGGCAGATATCGGTTACCGTTTTCAACCTTATGGAAGTTTTTCAGTGGCCGTGGATTATAATGATATCGTAGACGTCTATGTGCCTGGAAAGGATATAGCGGCTTCTCGGTTAATTTCCTCTAACTTTTGGATTATTCGACCTAAAATCGATATTACTTTCACGAACAAATTGTTCTTTGCGACCTTCTTTCAAATCAACCAGCAAACGAAAAACGTTAATGTAAATGCGAGGCTGCAATGGCGTTACAAGCCAGCGTCTGACTTTTTTCTAGTTTACACGGATAATTATTTTCCAGAAATCATGAAAATTCGTAACCGGGCAGTAGTGTTGAAATTGAATTATTGGCTTAATTTGTAATCTAAATAAATCACATATCTATGAAAAAGTACTTATTGTTATTATCCTGTTTAGTTTCTTTCTCTGTTTTAGCACAGAAAGCGGTACCATCACCTCCTGCCGTAGTTACACAAAAAGTGGGTAACACAGAAGTGATGATTAAATATGCACAACCATCGGTGAAAGGTCGTTTGGTTTTTGGTACAAAAGAAGCGAAAGCCTTAGTGCCTTACGGGGAAGTTTGGAGAACAGGCGCGAACGAAGCGACTACCTTTGAGATTTCGAATGATATCACCGTTCAAGGTAAAACCTTAGCAAAAGGTGTTTATTCTTTATTATCTATCCCAGGTGAGACAGAATGGACGATTATCTTTAACAAGGAAGCTAAAATGTGGGGTGCTTACACCTACAAAGCGGCGAATGATGTGTTACGTGTAAAGGCCCGCGTTAGCGAGCATGCGCACACGGAGCAATTCACAATCGGTGTTACTGCTGCGGGTCAAGTGACCTTGGATTGGGACAAAGCATCGGTATCTTTCTACCTGAAATAAACCAGTCTTTTGGATTTAAAAGCGACTCAGTTCTGGGTCGCTTTTTTTATTGCCAAAATTCGTTTGAAATCCACATTCCTTTGGCTATTTTTACTCGCAATTGACGATAAATAACGAATATATGAAAAAGGTATTGATAGCGGAAGATAGCTCAGTCATTCAAAATCTAGCAAAGAAGATTTTAGAATTTCAGAATTTTCAAATCCACGCCGTGAAAAATGGACAACAAGTGTTAGACGAATTAGCGAAGGCTGAATTCGATATTATCTTACTTGATATCAATATGCCCGTTATGGACGGTATGGATTGCGCTCGCGCCGTTCGTGCTTTAGCAGACAAGAAGAAAGCGGCTATTCCGATGATTGCGATCACAGGGAATGCACGTAACTATTCGATGGATGACTTCAAAGCGGCTGGTTTCAATGATTTTTTAGCTAAACCTTTGAACTTCGATTCCTTGGTTTCTCAAGTAAAAGCTTTAACAGAATAAGCCCATGTCCCCTACCAAGGTAACGTTTTTAGGAACGGGAACTTCGCAGGGGATTCCGATGATTGCTTGTAATTGTAATGTTTGTCGATCGACTGATGAACGAGACAAGCGACTCCGTGTTTCGGTGCATATCGAAATAGGGGGAAAGAGTTTTATCATCGATACCGGTCCGGATTTTCGCCAGCAAGTGCTTCGGGCGGGAATCAAACGCCTGGATGCGGTCCTTTTCACCCATGAGCATAAAGACCATACGGCCGGGATGGATGACGTGCGAGGGTTTAATTTCCACCAGCAATCTTCGATTCCATTGTATGCTCGTGCTCAGGTAATTGAGCAGTTGAAAAGGGAATTTGCCTATGCTTTTGGCGAAAATAAATACCCTGGCGTGCCTGAAATCGATGTGTACGAAATCGATGGGCAGCCCTTTACAGTTCAGGGCATTGCTATACAACCCATCTTTGTGAAGCATTATTATTTAGATGTGCTCGGCTTTCGGTTTGGGAATTTTGCCTACGTGACGGATGCGAACTCCATCGAACCGACGGAGCAAGATAAATTACGGGATTTAGATGTTTTGGTCATTAATGCCTTGCGCAAGACCTCCCATATATCCCATTATACCTTAGCTGAGGCATTAGAGTTAATCGCTGATTTAAAGCCTAAAAAGGCCTATATTACGCACATCAGCCACCAAATGGGGCTGCATGCTGAAGTCAATAAAGAGTTGCCACCTAACGTTTCACTAGCCCATGATGGGCTTGTCTTAGACTTTTGATATGTCGCTAAAAGCTGTATTGTTTGATATGGATGGAGTGATTGTGGATAATTTACCTTATCACGTGGAGGCTTGGTTACTATTTTGTGAACGTAACGGTATTCCTTTAACGAAGGAGGTATTTTACAAAGAGTTAAACGGAATGAATTCGAAGGATACCTTCGAATGGTTTTATAAAAAAGAGATGACCCGATCTGAGGTGGAGGTCTTAGAAGAGGAGAAAGAATTACTTTACCGGGAGTTTTATGCGGAGCATCGCAAGCCGGCGAAAGGGTTACTGACTTTTTTGCACGATTTGCGTTCCAGAGGGATAAAAACTGCTTTAGCGACCTCGGCAGGTCCAGGTAACATTGATTTTATTGTGGATGGGCTTGGGATTCGGGATCAATTTGATGCGATAATAGGCGGTGCAGAGGTGACGAAAGGGAAGCCTGACCCAGAGATTTATGTAAAAGCAGCTGCCCTAGTCGGTGTCAGTCCTGCTGATTGTATTGTGATAGAGGATTCGCTGCAAGGTATTGCGTCAGGGCAAGCAGCGGGTGCTAAGGTAGTAGGGATAACAACGTCGCATACGGCGGATGAATTAGCTCATACCGATTTTTGTGCCCCTGATTTTACGGATTTATATGATCAACTAACGCATTTATGAAAAAATGGCTCGCATTTATTTTCTTGATTAGCTTCTCTGCTTACGCACAAAAAGGGCGCTTTAAAATGGAGATGGTTCCTGGCAAAATGATTGAGGAATATACGCCGGAATATTTAGGGATGAAGCGTGATTTACCGGAGAATTATACGGAATCCATGCGCGCGATTTTAGCGCAAGCCGCCGCGATTAAACTAGATGCTGCGACGCAAACAAAAACAACAGCTACTATTGTATTGACCTATGAGACGTCTCCACCTGCAGATATTAAAGCCGTTTTCGAAAAGGCTGCAGCTACTTGGTCGACGGTATTTTCATCGGATGTGCCAATTAATGTTTTGGTGAAATGGGCCTCACTTGCCACGAACGTTTTGGGAAGTGCGGGGACTACGGTGAATGTGCGCAATTTTGTGGGGGCGAATCGATTGAATACGTTTTATCCCGTTGCTTTAGCGGAGAAAATGGCACACAAGAATCTAAATGGAACAAATCCAGATATCGTAGCCACCTTTAATTCGGATTTTACGGGTTGGTACACGGGGACGGATGGAATTCCCACGACTAGCCAGATAGATTTGTATTCAGTTGTGTTGCATGAAATAGGTCACGGCTTAGGGTTTATCGGTCAAGTGGGTGTGGATAATGGTAAGGCGGGTTATGGTTTTCCGGGCATTTTTGACCAGTTTATGGTAAACACGGCAAACCAAAAATTGATGGATACTGTGTTGTTTAAAAATCCATCGGTAGCATTATATGCAGAGCTGACCTCTAATAGCGCTAATTTATCAACTCCTTCCATTCTACGGGCAAACAACGAGCCGGCTAAATTATATACGCCATCGACCTTTTCTGCTGGTTCGAGTATTTACCACGTGGATCAAGTAAAGTATAAAGTGGGGGACCCAAATGCTTTGATGACCCCTCAGATAGCAAGAGGTGAGATTACCCGAGAAATTGGTCAAATTGTCACTAACGCATTTAAGGATTTTGGTTGGTATTCCTCTAACCTCATAGGGGAGGAATATACGGATACGGAGGATCAGACCTTGGATAAAGTTTTTTCTGTGCAGGTATTTTCGGATACGCTTTGGGAAGAATCCTCTTTACGATTAAACCTGGCTATTAATGCTACGGACTTTACTCCTATTTCTACTTTTACGAAGTCAGGGAATACCTACTCATATACCTTGCCTAAGAGTGCGACACCTCGGAATATCAAGTATTACTGGTCTGCGGCTGAGAAGTCGGGTAAAAAATTCGTGACGCCAGCGGAGGCTCCTTTGATTCCAGGAACGCGGTTTGGGAGCTTCTTCGAGTTCAGTATTGCCCCGGATACGACGAAGCCCGAAGTCGTTTATGCAAATCCATTAAAGTATATTTTTACCTCTCAAACCCTCGTTCAGCTTCCTACCTTATTAGCGGCTGATAATATTGGCATTGACACCATCTACATGGAATATTCCATTAATAATGGCGCTACGATTCGAAAAGGGTTTAGAAAAGTGCCAGGATTGACGTTTAGCTATCAAAACAGTTTTGAGTTTGCCGCTGGATTATTAAAGTCAGGTGATATCATTAAATACAAGGTTATCGTAAAGGATAAGGCCAAAAACACCAATACCGTCACCCTCCCAGCAACTGGTTTCTATGAGTTCAGAGCCATCGGGTTGCAAACTGCAGTGAATTCTTATGTGCAAAACTTTAATACACCTCCTGTGACCGATTTTTATCTCAAGGGTTTCTCTTTTGATCAGCCACTTGGTTTCTCCTCGATTGGTTTGCATTCTGCCCATCCCTATGAAGACGGGAATGAGGAATCCTATAATGGCGCTGGTGGATCTGATAAGTTTACGAATAATGATGCCATCTTGTTAAAACCTATTATTGTCAAAGCGGATACCGCTAATCTCATTTTTGATGAGATTGTATTAGTAGAGCCAGGTGAAGCAGGGGCGCCGTTTTTAAATGCGAATGGTACAGTGAATCGTAGTTTCTATGATTATGTAACGGTACAAGCCTCTAATGATGCAGGTAGAAATTGGTTTAATTTTATTGATGGTTGGGATTCTAATGCCGCTAGTACTTGGCTAGGGGTGTATAATTCAAGTATCGATGCGGCCGGTAATTCGAAGGCTGCAGGAACGTCTGTTTTATTTAAAAAGCGCGAGATCAATATGTTGTCTTCAGGTAAATTCAAAGCCGGGGATCAACTGATTATTCGATTTAGATTGCATGCAGATGTAGGAGCGCACGGCTGGGGCTGGGCGATCGATAATTTGAATATTCAAGGGGCAGTAGCTCCACCACCTCCACCGCCATTAATTCTTGCTTCGGAACCCTTCTTTACGCTATTGCCAGAGTTACGGGTTTCACCTAATCCGTCATCGCGCTTTGTCCGGATACAATTAGCGTTAAATTCTCCGTTTAGCTCCCAAGTGAGTATATCGGATGAAGAGGTCCGCGTGGGAATTGTAGGAGCAGCCGGACAATGGGTTCAACAAGAGAATGTGCTAGTGAAAGGAGGCTATTTAGACAAGCAACTAGATATCTCTTCGCTCACAGCGGGAGTTTATTATGTTCAGGTGAACACGAATAGAAATGTATATACCAAGCGAATTATTGTGGTTCGCTAAGGCCTAGCAAAGCTTTTTAGTTATCTTTGCAGACTTAATCATTAAAATTAGCCCTATGTCTTGGTTTTCAAGAAAAGAAAAAGGAATTGTTACCCCCACTGCCTCTAAATTAGATGCTCCGGATGGATTGTGGTACCAATGTCCTTCTTGCAAAAAAGCGATTCATACGCGCGAACACCGTCTGTTTGCCTACACTTGTTCTGGTTGCAATTACCACGAAAAAATCGGTTCTCAAGACTATTTCGAGTTGTTATTCGATAATTCACTCTACACAGAATTAGATCCGATGATGGGTTCAGGCGACCCATTGGAGTTTACGGATACAAAAAAATACACGGATCGTATTAAAGCCACAGAATACAATACGGGCTTGAAAGATGCGGTTAGGACAGCTCATGGAGAAATTAACGGTCTGCCTATATGCATTTCAGCGATGGATTTTAACTTCATCGGATGTTCGATGGGTTCTGTCGTGGGGGAAAAGATCGCGCGTGGTATGCGCCACTCTTTAGAGACCGGAAAGCCTTTCCTAATGATTTCTCGTTCAGGTGGAGCTCGTATGATGGAGGCAGGTTTTTCTTTAATGCAGATGGCCAAAACCTCTTCATTAATCGCCCTCCTCGCAGAAGCAAAAATCCCTTACATCTCCTTAATGACAAACCCGACAACGGGTGGAGTGACGGCGTCTTTCGCCATGCTAGGGGACTTTAATATCGCTGAGCCAGGTGCCTTAATCGGTTTTGCTGGTCCACGCGTTATCAAGGAAACCATCGGTAAAGATTTGCCTAAAGGATTCCAAAGCGCCGAGTTCGTCGAAGAGCATGGCTTCTTAGACTTTATCGTCGATCGCAAAGATTTGAAAGACAAATTGAGTTCCTTGTTAGGGATGTTGAAATAAAGACAAAGCCAGCTGATGCTGGCTTTTTTATTGAAGATACGCTAGGAGTTTTTTTCTTGAATCCAATTTAGGTATTCCTCCTGGGTGTCAAAAGTGATTATATCAATCTCCTCTTTAAGCACTTTTTCCCAACTATTTTTATAGATGGAGAGTAAAACTAACATGTTTTTAGAATAGGGCTCATGAATGCTTAGTTTCCCTTCTTTTGAAACTATTTTTACTCTTACAGAAAATTCATCTTCCTCCACTAACTCGATATCGTCTACTGTTTTCCAAGAGAAAATTAATTGCAATTCACTTTTTTCTTTGAAGTTACTATAGAGCCCATCCCTATTTACGTACAAGAAGCCAGATAATTCTTTATCGGTCACGTTTACTAAAGAGGTAAAAAAGAAAGGGCTATGATTATTTGTTTTGTACCCTAATTCGCCTAATGCAGTTTTTACATATACCAAATCTGGCAAGGCTTTTCCATTCTCTATTTTCGTGGAAGCACTGGCTACTACCCCATTGTCATTAAAGTCAAAATCTCCCAAATTAATTTCACTAGAGTCAGAATCGTCTGCCATGACATAATCAGCCCAATTGATTTTAGTGGAGTCTAAACTTTCTTTTACAGGCTTCTCTGGAATTTTTTTCACTGCAGTGTGCCTTAGATTATGTGTGGTAATAGTAGAAAAGTACTAGATTTTAAAAATAAAACAAAGTAGGGCTTATAAAGGATTTTATTGTCATGATCAGGAGTTAGGTAAATCGTGTTATTAAATTATTTATGTTGATCATAAATTAAATCCTGTGACTGAATGCGCGCCAAAAAAGGCGCGCATTTTTTTGTTTTGGCTTTTTTTGCTTAAAATTTGTTTTACTAATTTTAAAGTACAAGATTTAAAAAGGTAATTAAATCAAAATTAGATTGATCTACTTTTGGCGTACTAAAATACCTTGTTAATCATTCATCAAAATAAAATTTTAACATCTTGGAAAATATTAAATGCCCTCATTGTCACGAAGTTTTCAAAGTAGATGAGGCAGGATTTGCTGATATCCTCAAGCAGGTGCGGGACCATCAATTTGAAGAAGAATTAACAAGTCGTCTAAGGCAAGCGGAACAAGCGAAGAATGCTGCGGTTGAATTAGCTAAAGCTAATTTACGTATTGAACTACAGGCATCTTTAACCGCTAAGGAGCAAGAGATTGCTGCAATGAGAGCAGAAAAAGAAAAACTAGCTTTGGAGCAGCAATTGAAAGTGAAAGAGGCGGTAAGTACTATTGAACAAGAGCGTAATGATTTAGCTAGTCAATTAAAGTTGAAGGAAACAGAGCAAGCCTTAGAGACCAAGTCCTTACAAGAGGTGCACACGAATCAGATGAATGCGATGCAAGAACTTATTCGTATGAAAGAAGCGGATATTCAGCGTTTAGCTGATATGAAAGCGAAGCTTTCGACTAAGATGGTAGGGGAAACCTTGGAGCAACATTGTGAGATTGAGTTTGAAAAGTTGCGTTCTACTGCATTCAGCAATGCTAGTTTTGGTAAAGATAATGATGCGAGTTCTGGAACAAAAGGTGACTATATTTTTCGGGAAAAGGATGAGAATGGTATTGAATTAGTTTCGATTATGTTCGAGATGAAGAATGAATCAGACGAAGGGGATTCCAAAAAGAAGAACGAAGATTTTTACAAAAAATTAGACA
>JACCDV011196088.1_pt1 | contig 50033 bp, 114 predicted proteins | sample 7446131 | NCBI WGS metagenome assembly JACCDV01 (sample SAMN15323448, study PRJNA562643) | freshwater metagenome | isolation source: river surface water | place: USA:Blue River Watershed | collected 2017-08-17
CTATTTCACTCCATTTAATTTTTTGAAATATTTCATTCTATTTTCAAGATAAGAAATATTTGAATCGACTACAAAAACATCTTCATACGAAATATTTTTATAGTTTGCTACTGTATCGCCTAAACCACAAACTAAATACCCTTCTTTTGTATCGCCTACAATACGTTTAATTACATATTCCTTTGTTAATAAAAATGCCACTAAATTTCTCCATAATAAGTACATTTAAATTATATCAAATGTACTTAATTTTTACAATAACTAATCAGTAATTTCTACTTTATAATCCATTAAAGATTTGTAAACTCTTTTATCAATTTCTTTTTTCCATCGTTCTGCCAATATTTTAAATTGTTTTTCTTTTGCAATTTTGTATATTTTAAATGCATCTTCTGCATTTTTGAAACTTCCTAATTTTTTACATTTACCATCTATATAAATTTCAGACCTAAAACGGTTTTTTCTTTCGCAATAGGTAACACCAATTGGATATTTTCCTCTTATTCTATTTGATTTTGTCATAAAGCTATTTATTTGATATGGTATAAAACATATTGTCTCACGACTATAAATCTTATTTCCTTTTATCAAAATATCTTTATCCAAGTGCCAGTTTAAATTACCATATCCTTTCATTTCCATAATAAAGTCATTAAAGTTAGTAAAAGAGTGAAAATGATCTTCTACTGAACAATTTATATAAGAAGGATATGCCAGTTGATAGCTTTCAGAATAACACCGTCTAAGCATATCCTTCCACAATTGATATTGATATATTTGCTTGCCATCTATACTAACTTTATCATGATAATCATTAATGCCTATTCCGTAAACAAGCCTACTCAATTTTATAATTCTCCTACAAATAATAAAAAGTTGGATTATTTTATATAATCCAACTTAAAATATGTATTACAAATTATAACCCATATAAAGAATAAGAATGAATATGATTGATTACAGTATTAATTTCTTTTAAATTATCTACTCTATGGCAACCACCATCATATTCATAAATAGTAGCATTAACAGTTTCAGCAAATGACTTTACTTCATACATGTTTAATACTTCATCACCTAATTCAATATGAAATCCCCGTGGTAAATATGGGCGCATCTTTTCCAGTTCCAATTTAGGATAACCATCTAAGACTTTTGACGGGTCAATACTTGGGTTAATTGCAACACATGGAATACCATGAATATTAGACATATATAATGCCCAAAATCCACCAAGACTATGACCTACAATAACATCAGGTTTAATATGTTCAATTGATTCTTCATATAATTCCTTAACCTGTTCAAAAGATTTTGACCGATAATCAACAGTCAAACAATATTTTGTTGGCGTGTCGATCACTTCAAATTTATTAGTTTCACTACTTGAATCTAAACCATGTAAAAATAATACTTTCATCTTTTTTCCTTTGTTAAGTTAATTTACCTTTGCCCAATAATATCATTATAATATTACTCTGTCACATCTTTTTTAATATAATCCAACAACAATTCTTTATCATTCTGTAAAACTTGTTTAAGTAAGTTAGCTTCATGAAATTTATCAAACTTTGAACCAATTGAAATCATACGTCCAAAGCGCAAATAATAAACATAATGTTCTGATTCACTTAATGTTAAAATTTTAACATTTTTTGGATTAATTGATTCAATTTCAATGTTTTCCGTTACATTTTTGTCAGTTGCATTATATAAGCATGTAGTTTTTTCTGATGAAGATACTACATAAGTTCCATCATCCTTAAACAATCTATCCCTAATAATGTATTCACTGGCTTCCACGGCGCAATTTGCAACTACAGGAATTATATAATTTAGCCCTTCGCCTTTTATTGTTACTTCAAATACAGTACATTTTTTCATCTAAATCCCCAATAATTAATTCAATAAAATCATTCATTTTATCTGTATATTTGATAAAGTGGCTTCCACCATCCAAAAATTGATAATTGCAGTTATTCATTTCAGCAAAAATTCTTATTTCATCCATGTCTAATAGCATATCACCACTTTCAAGATGTAGATTTACATTGCTATTAAAGTGTTTTTCAGTCAAATTATTGTAGTCATAAAATGTTCCAAACCGATTAGGTGTAATATATGGATTTAGAGCCACACATGGAATATTATGTTCATTAGATTTAATAATTGACCAGTAACCCCCCATACTGTGTCCAACAATCAATTTAGGTTTATGTATTTTAATAAGAGTATCATAGAAGGAACTTACTTCATCATATGTTCTTCTATGATAATGTACCGTTTTACAAATCTTATTTTCATATCTAATATTTTTATATTTTGTATTAATAATTCTATTAGAAAGTAATCCATGCATAAACAAAATCATTTTACAGCCTTAAATATTTTTTGGTAATGGGTTTAAACTAACATGTGTAACTTTTGTAATACGAATTCCTGATTCAGTATACCAAGAAAAATCCCCGTCAAACCCATCTTCTAAATCACTATATGTTGCTACATGCCATTGTGGTGTATCATACAATCTTTCATCTACACCATAAACTAAATGAAATTGATCAATGTGTACTACAAATGATTTATGTCTACTAAGTTCTACCATTTCAATGTTCATTTATTAAATTTCTCCATACATTCATATAAATCTTCAATTAAAATTTCTTCAAATTCCTTTGCCAATTCTACAACACTAGAAATCTTACCATTTTTACGAATATTTCCACTTAAATTGATTCCAGTATTACATCCATTTGGATGCACAACATACATAAATTGATCATCGTGATTATAGAAAAACTTATATAATACTTCTTTAGAATCCGAATTTACCGTGTCAGTATAATCATCTTCAAATTCATAAATAACACTATGAACCAATAATTTTCTATTGGTTTTTAGTGATGCACTAGCATCACTAAAAACTTTATAATCTTCAAATTTCTTTAACAATTTTGATATTCTCCTTATTTTTTAAAGCCGTCATTAACACACTTGGGTCATAGATAATACCATTTGCATTAGGTTTTCCATCTAAAGCACCTATTACAAATTTATATTCTCCTTCTTTTTTATCACATTTAACGCTCAAAAAATCAGGGGCTTCATATGATTTAGAAATTATAAATTCCATACGTTCAGAATGTTCCATATCCTTCAAAACAACATCAATTTCGGATGTACGTGAACGAACACAAACAGAAGCATTATTTAATCCAAGTTCCATATCACCACTGACTTTAATATATAGTTCACGTTTTACAAATGTTCCCGACTTAAAGAATTTAGGTTGATCTTCCCACAAGATATTTTTTTGTGTCTTCAACATATCTTTCATTAAATCAGATGATTTTCCTTGTAATTCTTTATGACTAAAGTAATGTTGAGCCAACATACTAACACTATTTTTAATTGCATCTTGTTCACGCCATAAAATAGAATTTGTCGCTTCACTAACATCAGGCACTTCAAAAATACGACAATCAAATTCAGGATATAACCCTGCTTTTTCAGGAATTCGACTTGCCAAATTTGCATTAAAAAAAGCCGTGGCGGTTGATGCAAAGTTTGAAACAAGTTTTTGAATTTTACCATCAAAATCACATGTTGAACCATATTCATTTTTAAGAATAAAAGACATTTCATCAGATTGTGTATAACCAATAGTACACTTATAACGTTCTAATACATACTTTGCTGTATCCACCATTAATTCGCTTAATCGTTGATCGTAGGGACGTTTTAGACCTTTTGTAAATTTACTAAAACCTCGTCCATCTAATCGAACGTGTAAAACTGAATTTGGTCTAAAACGCTTTTCTGTCTCAATACGTTCATATGACTTCATTCTATCGCCTTGTGCATCATAACGCTTACTACGTTCACTCATAATTTTATCCTTTTAAATTAAGTTTATCAAAAGTTCTTCTTACTAAATAACTTCTTATATAAGATACCACAAAAAATACAGATTGTAACTGAATACTTTCATGTGTACTCATACCAAATGATTTAAGAATAATAAAAGAAATTATCAATCCTAAAACATTTTGAACTATTGTTTCGGCATGACTAATATACCATTTTTGTGCCATTATATTACACCTTATAGTTCATTTTGTCTAAGAAAATTATGAATAAATTTCTTTTTTTCTGAACTTAGATTAGTACAACTTAAAAAATTAATATGTTCTAACCAACTGGTATAAACCCCTTCATCTGTAGTAAAAATATTTTCTAATAGAAATGTAATAAGATCATCTTTTTGTTCATCTGTTATATTATATTTTGTCATATATCAAATCCTTCATATTTTGAACCTATACGGCGAACAACATATTCATGTACAAACCTAGTAGGCTTAATTTCCCATTTTTTATAAATCCAATGATCATAACATCCCCAAATTGGACTATTTTTTAAGTAAAATTTCCATCCAAAAATAAAAGGTGGATACCTAATCCAAGATGAAATATTTGATAACCACCAGTTTTTAGGATTTACTTCTTTAATAAATTCAAAATATGCTTTTTTAGAATCCTTTTTAAATTCTTTTTTATCTATTTCTCTTTCTTTTTCTCTTTCAGCCAGTTCTTTAATAATATCCATTTATAAATTATTAATCCTTCTCATTAGCACACATGAAACTATAAATAAAATCTTTTTCTTCTTTTGTGAAACTAGAATTCTGTAATAAATTAGTACCCTCTAACCATTTTGTATACACGCCATCGGAAGTAGTACAAGTATTTTCAAGTAAGAATTTAATTAAAATATCTTTCTTTTCATTGGTTAATAAATTTAAATTGACTTTAATCATAACTTTTATCCTTTATATCAAATAAATAAAACGGCGTTTCCGCCGTTTTATTTACTTTAAGTTATCCCCACAAACGGTTACGAATTTCAAAAATATTTGTCAATTTGTGAAATTGTCCATTCATATAAGCAACGTTAAGTTCACCTACTGTTTCACCTTTACGTGAACACATATCTAATAGTTTGTATTCACCAGTATCATAGTTCTTATGTACAGATAAAAGTCCACGTGCAGATTTTTTGCTCAAATCTGTTTTAGGTTCTTTGTAAATTGCTTTATCAACGTTGACACCGTTAATTTCGACAATAGCATTAGTAGCTTTAATTGCCATACCAAGATGATCACGGCTCAACATATTAAGAGAATATGAACCGACACCAAACACAATATTAGTTGATGCAAATCCTTTTTCTTTCAATCGTTCTAAAATTTCTTCTGAACGTTGAACTGTAATACCATCACCGTAAATCATACCGATGTGACTATCAAGAACATTAAAGCCTTGTTCTGTTTGTGTTCCACCGAAAATATCCCACAAACACACAATTGTACCATGTGCTTCATATGAAGTAATATCTTTCCATTTAAAAATGATTTCATCTTCAGAACAGTCAGACCAATCTAGTAATTTATATTCATTACCAAATTTAACTACTTCAGGTTGATCACCATCTTGACCAACTGCTAATTCAACATCTTCCCAAGACGCATATTCATTACCTGCATAATCAGTAGTAAATTCTTGAATACGGTAGCCTGCAATAATATGTACTGGATTACCTGAGTCACCACGAACAACATATTTTCCATCACGTGCCATAATAACATCTTTCAAGCGTGGTACGTTTACAGTTACATGTGACCAATAATCAAAACTATCTGCTACATCTGAAACAATACCAGTTTTAAAACGTTCAGTTAATAACCAGTGTTTATAACGGTATTCTGCTTCAACCAAATCAATTACTTCACCATTTTGTTCAGCACGTTCTTGTTCGGTCAAAATACCTAATGTAGTAACACTATGTTCACCTGCTGAAACTGAACCTGCCAACAATTGATCACCACCAACATGTGTATCATAGAAGTTATAACCTGCCCATAGTGCAGAAATATTATCTGTACCACACGAAGATAATAGGAATGCTACACCATTAATAGCAGAACTTTCTAAACCTGATTGACCACGGCAACCGAAGTCATGATTTTGCCATTCTGTACCTGCAATAGAGCCAGTTGTTTCTAAAGCATAACGATTTGAAATTAATCGGAAAGCACGTGCAATAGTAGCTACTGTCAATTGTTTCCATAAATCAGTTGAAAATAAAGTTTCAAGGTAGTTAGGTAGCCATTCAAATTGTGGCAATGTATTACGAACTGTCAAGAATGGTAATCCAACTGGAACAATTGAGCCTTCATCTAGTGTTTTAACAACAATAGGTAAATAACCTAAATCATGTAATTTTTCAAAATGAACAAAATCATCTTGTCCGATATATGGACCTAGTACAAGACGCATTTCATTAATAACTTCTTCTTTAGGACGATCAAAGAAACCTTTTTTAGCCATAGCATGTAAACGTAAAAGTAACCATTGCACACCAAATACAACATAAGTATCATCGTAATGGTCGCCTAATAAACGTTTTAAGTATTTTGAAAAACGTGCTGTAAAATTAGAGTAAATTTCTGTAACACCAGTTGTTTCAAATTTAATATGTGAAACTTTATAAGAATCTGTACCATATAGGAAAGGGTTTAGCTTTGGAACTTGTTCTAGTACACGGCTTACCATGATTTCTTGACGTTCTAATACTGAATAAATTTCTTTTGATAATGGATTAAATTGAGCTGTCATATTATAAATATTCCTTGAGTTTGATTAAAGATTAATAAGGTTTTTAACGTGTAATTTTGCTTTTAATGATTCATCAAGTTCATCATATAAAGACTTTTTCATTACGAATGTATAAATATTATTGTAATGTTCTGCTAACTTGGCTACTGCCCCATTAGAAAAAATTCCATGTGTAATATAAATATCTAATTGTTTTGTTTTACTTACTTTATTACGGAAAAGCTTTGCACATTCAATAAAAGTACGACCACCTTCACAAATATCATCTACAACCAAATGTTTAATTTTAGTCATTTTAGGTTGTGATTTTTCAACTTTCATGCCTGTAATTTGACCAGTTTCTACATTTCGAACTTTATCAAAAATAATATCTGCATTAGGATTTTTCTTTGTTGCTCCTTTATCAGGCGCAATTAAATTATATTCTTCTAAATTAACCATTTTTGTAACAAGTGTTTCTTGTGGAACTTCTAAAGATTTTTCAACCAATTCCAACATAACTTGACTATGGCAGTCTAGGAAAGTAATACAACTAAATTCTAATGTGTTTAATAAGTCTGCAAATACCTTAGCACCAAAACCGTCAATTTTAGAATCATACATTACACGATCATAACGAGTATACGGCGTAGACAAAATTGTTAGTGAAAAGTCTTTTGGTGCTTTTGATAGACGATTTACAATATCTTTAATCTGACTAACTACAACTAAATCATCAGCACTTTGAATAAACGCTTCAATATGACAATAACGATGGTTTAAATCACTGGTCATATTTGGAATTGTTACCCGAATACTACCATCATTAAATTTTAAAATTTCAATTGGCAACTCAATATTTTCATAATTCATGTATGCCATTTGCGCCGTGTCAGGCTTCAAAGTAACTTTAAACTGTTCCAAAATCTCCATTAATTTCTCCTGTTTGGTTATCATCGGATTTAGCTCGATTAAGAGAAAATCCAGTATCATATTCATATGATTTACCATCATATTCTTTTTTAATGTGGACTTTCACAAGCCCACGTTTTGTATATTCAACATCATTTCCTTCATGAAATTCTGTTTTAATATCATCAGTTGCAATTGAACTTACTTTAATCAAGAATAAAGTTCCTTATATGCCTTATAAAAATCATCATATTTTATAATAGATGGTTTATTATTAAAAGACATAAACAAAGGATGTAGTTCTACTGGTAAATTGTGCCATGATTTTGACAATTCCATAATAAGGTCTAATTCACTTTCTTTATTATCTTTTGTCTTGATATAAATATTACCAAATTCATTAGCAACATATTCAATTAAGCCAATGATACTAGGGTCTTTTTTAATAAGTAAAAACGTATGATAAGGCTTATAATGAGTATGATCTTTTAACATTCCATAATTATATTCTGCTTTCTCTGTCGAAGTATCAATAATCAAGGTGATTAGTTCACTAGTTAATAGTGTTTTCCAATTATTAATATATCGAAACGTACCTTCTAAACAAAAATATAAATTTAGGAAATATTCATGCTCTAAGAAAGTAGATGTTTCTAAAACTTTATTAATTGATTGATATGTACTATTTTTCAATGCCTTAATTTTTTCATCATAAGATAAAGTTTCAAGGCTATTGATTGCACTAATCCCTTTGCCTTCAATAATATATTTGCGCATTAAATCACTTTTGTTAATATATTCTTTTGAAAAATATTTAACTGAACTACTTGATACTTTCCCATATTTTTCAAATACAAGAATAGAAAGTTTTTCTTTTTCTTCCGAAGTTAATACACTTGACATAATAAGATCATCGGGTGCATTAAGGAATAACTTATAATCAACTTCAATTTCATTTAACCACTGGTCAAATGTCAAGTTCTTATATAAATTAATTTCTTCTTCAAAATGATCAGGCATCTTTTTTTCTGAAATAGTTTTTTCATATTCTTTAATAGCAGTGGCTTTATCTGTATTAAAACACTTTTGAGAAAATTCAATATACTTATCAATATCAGTCAAATCAAAATATTCTTCTAATTCACGATCACGCTTATTTTCAAATTGTTTAATTAATGAAACTTTTTCCAATTTATCCCCCAAATTTATAATCTGTGATACGATCACCACAAAAACCTAAGCTAAATGCTAAACGTTCTTTAGGTGTATGTCCAATAACTTTATTAGTCACGTCTTCATCATTTAATAAAAACTTGCCTTCTTTGGAAATTGCAGTGTGAATACTATTATCTTTAAACATGATAATGTATTCTTCTCCATCCTTATAATTATTCCATGAATAATCTTTTTCTGTTGCTAATGATACTACCATAGCCATAATTTTAATCCTTACATTAATATAAATTCATTTGAACAAAAATCTACAATACCAATATCAATAATGTCAATCAAAAAAGGTCTTGCTTCATCTGTTACTGATACAATTTTTCCAATAGAATTTTGATAGTCTTGACAAGTTATTTTAACAGTTTTACCAACTAACCAACCATCAATATAATCAACTTCAACTACATTTAACTCATTACAGACAAAGCCAACTTTTTTAACTTCTGATTTATGAATCAGTTCTACCATTACTGGATATTTTTTACCCAAATTAATAGAAATGACTTTACCTTCACAACCATTAAAAATATCATTAGTGACAACTTTAACTTGTTTATCAATTAGAATATTAGATAAAAAACTTTCCATCAACATCTTTTAATTCCTTTAAGTCACGGCGTTCATTTTCATAAACAAATTTTAAAATATCATATTGTGTTTTTGAAGACTTCATTGAAATTGGAACTTGATGACAAGAATAGAAATCATCTCCAAATAAATTAAGATTCCCAATAAAAGTTCCATCTAAAGAATATAATTGGCACTCAAGCCAAGTTGTACCATGCATTTGTACAGAACTTTGTGATGTATAATCATTCGCTGACATTTTCAAGCTCCATAAGCAAGTGTTTAAGATAATCAACTCGAACTAAACCTGATTTCTTAGTCCATAAAACACCATTCTTTTTCATTGCATAAAATGCTAAAGTAGGATTATATTTCTCTACATCATGACCAAAAACGTTAGGAACTGGATTTGTATGATCACCAGTGAAATATTCCCATGTGTTATTTGCTTTTTTAACAAAATCCCAAAGTTCATTATGATATGAATTTTTAGCTTTGTTTACAAGTGTTTTATCGCCTAACATAAGACTAAATTCACATGGTAAATCTTCAACTTTAACAAAAGTAGTCTTTACATCATTCATTAAGTCATGATGTTTATATTCTTTTGTTTTACCTGAAACAAAATTTAAAACAAGAGATAATCGTGCTTTAAGTGCCTTCTGTAAATGATCTTTCATTTTACATTCCTTTAATACAAAATAGTTTATTGGCGTATAATATCATATTATTTCAGTGGTGTACATCACTTTTTAATACAATAAAGTAATCATCACCTTCAATTTGCGTTAAACTATCAATAAGTTCTTGTTCTGATTCTGACCAATTATCCCAATCTTTTTCAAAGATACTTTCAACTTCACCAACTTTTTCAGGCGGTACAGCATAATCATGTCCATCACCATCAGATACAAGAACAAAATACTCAAAATGTTGATATTCATTCATTAATTAATACTCACTGCAATTGCGGTATTTGGCAAATCTTTAGCATCTTCATCATAAATAATTTCATGCTTTCCATAGTACCAATCTGTATTAACATTTAATTCAACATTAACTAAATTTGCTTCTGTAGCTTCTGATACTCCACCTTCATAACCACGGCGCACTACCATTGCATCTTTTGGCATCTGTTCCAACTTTTCAATTAATTGACCTACATTCATATTTTTCTCCTATAAATTTAAAACGTATTCCGTATCCAACATATAATTTTCACTATTTTCATCATCTGTTTCATTAGTTGTAAAATGTCCTTTTTCAAACAATGATTCATCAAGCCATTTTGGAGAGCCTTGATAAGCTTCCATAATATCCCAACGATCATTTTTAGTTATAATTTTATTAAAAATAACTTCAATTTCATACTTACCACTATCTTCATTATACTTTTTAAGCACACTAACTTGTTTAAACTTACTCATCTTCATATTCCTTAGCGGTTAGATCAAGGTTAAACCAACGATTTAAAATACTATCATAATCCCATTTTTCTAAAAATGGAATAGCTTTCTTATTAATTTGTTCATGCGTGATTTTATAACCAAAAATAATATCATCAGGAATCCAAGTAAATAAATCTGAAATATGATTTTTAACCATCCATTCCATAAATGTCAAGTTTTTATCAAAAAAAGTATTTTCAATAATATACTGGATGCAAAAAGTTTCTAATTCACGCATAGACATTTGATCTGTATGAGGGTCATTATAAGTAACTCCTGCAAGTTCAGACTGTGGGTAATTAAAAATCAAATTTCCATTAAAGATGTTATAGCGCATATCTAACTCTTTATCGCTAAATTGAATTAGATGTGACACTTCATGTAAGAAATCAAACACATTAGGTTCAGAAATATATGTTGATCTTGTACCAATAACATAACTTCCATGTCCAACCTTTTTAAGATCAAACCGAATGCCATCACGCTTTAGTTTAGCAAATAGAACTTCTAAATCATGTAGTTCACTCATTAGTAGTAGTCCTTATATACAAATTCTTGTGATAAATCATACCCCATTTTTGTTAATTGATCAACCAATTTACCAAAAGATTTATATAAATTATAAATTTCATGCATTGCTAATTCAACATCAATATAATCACGGCTGTTTTCTTCATCAATGATTTTGAACGTATATTCCCGTTCTCCGTCTTCTTCAATATAATTAAAGATTGATAAAGGTGATTTAAAACTTTCATATGTTTTAATTAATCCACCGCCAACAATAAACCCATTATATTCATCAATAAACATGATCAACATATTTGCGTTAAGTATATTATGTTTTCCTTCTTTGTCGTGATACCAAAGATTTTTAGGTATGGCAAATAATGGAAACATATTTATACCCCAAATTTAGTTAAAAATTCAATTGATTTACTTAACAAATCACGCTGTTCTACTAATTCAGACCGTGCAACAAAACTACGAATACCAGTTAATTTGTTATTTTTAAGAAAAGTTTCAACATAGGTTCGATACTTTACAACAATTTCAGAAACTTCTTCTTGTTTGTCTGAAATAACATCCCAAGTTCCATACGCAATTTTATTAAAACCTTGTGAAATGTAACCTACTTTATATGGAGTATCATATTCACCATTTGAAGTATCAATAACAACACCTTCGCCATCACGAATAAATAAAACATCTAAATTAAAAGATTCTTCGTTAAAACTTACAACACATGGAAAATTAACTTTATTCATTTCAATATCCTTAATATGGATTAACTTGTTTATGAATCCATATTATCATATTTTTTATATTTGTCAAACTAATTTATTCAATTTTAAATGATTCTTTGAAATCCGCAACAGCTTTGTCAGCCAGTTTCTTAGGAAATTCTAAACGCCGTGACATTGGTAGTAGATGTGAAGCATCAATGCCCTTTAAATAAGTTACACACCATAACAAAACAATATCTTTCTTTTCAATAGCTTCTTTTGTTTCTTTATCTTCAAACATAACATCATTCCTATGATAATAATTTAATAAGTTCTTCTTTAACTGCTTTAGGGTCAACTCCTTTATTATCTTTAAGAAATTTACCCAATAAAGCATTAAGTGCTTTTTCATTACCTTCTTTATATTGTGAAACAAGTTTTTCATTTGCTTCAAAGATTGGCTTGAATAGTACACCATAATCTAAAGAAATTTCTAAGTTAGAAAAGTCATTACCTAGAATAATAGCATCTACAAAATTTTGAGCCGTAAAATTATAATTATTACTTGGAGCATACATATATTCAAATGATTCATCTACATCAGGATATTTGATTAATACTCTTTTATCATAATGTGCAAGAACAAGACAAGCAATTGATTCCAGTGATTCAATATCATTTACAATAATCGGCTTTTTATCAGGATGACTTCTCAATTCAAACATCTAGTTTAACTCCAAATTTTTTAAAGTAGTCTTTTTTAAGTTGTTTAACAATGTGGTTAATTAAACTTAAACGCTGTTTCCGTGAATATCCTAGATATTTTGGATATTCTTCATCTGAATAAAAATTACTTGCGCCAAAATCATATCCTCTTATTGGCGGAATAGGAAACTCTAAACATCCACTAAAATTTTTCCACGTTTTAAAATATTTCTTAAATTTAATTTTATCAAAATTAACATCACCTAAATGAAGTAAATTATCCTCAATATTTGTACATAACCCATAATCAATATCAAGGTCAACTTTTCGACCATTATATTTCATTTTAAATATTTCAAATGAATTATTCTTTTTCTTGTTATGTTTTTTGATTAAACGTTTAAGCCCTTTCAAAATAGAAACCAAATTAACATAATCATACTTTTTCATCAAATATCTCCAACAGTAACATTAATAAGCAAATTATCAGCTTTATTAGAATCAATTACCTGTAAATCCAAAAGAAATTTTTGTAATCGTTTAATATCATATTCTTCAAATTTACCACTACCAATATTTTCAACTCCACATTCCATAAGAGTATTATAAATTTTGATTGCAATATTTTCAGAAAATTCTTTGTCACGGCGCTTCCAGTTTTCATATGTGAAATGCATAGTAAAGAAATCTGTGCTTGTAAGCCGTGGAACGGCTTTAACGATGTTCATTTGTGAAAGCTTTTCTTTCTTCTGTGTAACAATACTGTTCCCATTTTGGTCTAATGTATAAAGATCATAGTAAACAAATTTATCATCTTTAACATCGTTACTGTCATTAGTATTTCTAACTTTAGTGACATATACCTTTTCAAGAATAGTTTCATCATTTAGATATAATGTATAAGTGCGCTTATCACTTAGCTTTAACATCTTTCGACTCCATAAAGAATAGACCGTAAAATATTGCAAACAAAATCATAATAAGCATAATTGGATATACTGGAATAGTAATACAGAAACCTAAGAATTTCCCTTCTGTTTGATTGTTACTATTACCAATAATAATCAATCCGATTACTGCATATACTACCGCACCAATAATATAATATAAGCCCAATGTTTCTTTATTTGTAATCATTACTTCAAAAATAGCTAATAGTAGTTCCATCATTTTTCCTTTTTTGTTAATTCGGTTAAGATTGCCATTAGATTAAATCTGAAGATTAATAATTCACTAGGCTTATTTTGTATACTAGGCTTAATCATAAATGGTATGCCTTGTTCACACAAGTAATCAGAAAGTTTTTCAATACATACATGTTTTCCGATTTGCATACTACTAGGTTTAAGACTGGTTAGTTCAGGAAAGGCTAAATTTTCATGAACAATTGTTTTAAGGTTGTTTTTAACTGATTTAATAAATTCTAGTGTATGATAATCATATTCACAGTCCTTATTATATTTTAAAACAATCTCTGTTAATTCTTCCATTAACTCCATAACTTTTTCCACCAAGATTTCTTACTTTCCTTCTCATTATCGTCTAATGTTTTTCGAAGGCTGTTGATAGTAGAACTTTTAATCAATAAGTTTGTCCATAATCGGTATTCATCTTGGCTAAATGTACGGGATGCTTTGCCAATAGAAAAGTAATGTTGGTCTTCACCTTTTCCATCCATACCAAAATATAAAATATATTGATTACCATCTTCATCATAAACATACCCACCACCACTATGAAATTCAGCGCCGTGGAATGTGGTATTTTGTTCTTTAAACGTAGAAATTAAACGCAAAAGATCACTATCATGTAAAATAATTTGTTGCAAATCAGAATTACTATAACGGCAGGTACTCATATTCATTTTCCTTTATTAGTTGTAAGTTGCCACGGCATCTTATATTTTTTCTTTACTGGCTCTTTGTTTACAATATGCCAATTAGAGAAATCTTTAAATTCATTAAGCATATTATCAGTCATATCAAAAACTGTTGTATACTCGCCAGTTTCACACAAATAAAATAGAGAACACAATTCATCTCCATCTTCTTCTTCCTCTACATAAGAAAAGTAAATATATACTTCACCACCTGCATAAGCAAAAAATGATTTTTTATATTTTCCATTTGGTTGTGTGTCAAGCAACTTATAGTATAAAGAATCAGCAAATTCACTTACCTTTTTATATTTGCTTTCTTCATATGTATACTTACTTTCAACTTCTATAACTTCTTTCTTACTAAAATATTTTTTGATGAATTCAATAATTATCATGGTAATAACTCATAAATTACGGGAAAGAATTTTATTATATAAAAGAATATCCTGAATAATTTCAAATTGCATATCAAAATCACAATCTTTTTTATGAAAGAAGTTGTGGATTAACATTGAAATAACATGTTCTTTTAAATCACAATTAAACATTTCTTTAATTTCGTTTAATGTTAATATTTCATCATTAAACCAACGATTACGAGTATCAATAATTACATATGATAATTCAATACCAATAATTCCACGGGTAACAGATTTTTGTGTAAGTCGGTCTAGCCAGTATAATAAAGATTCATCATCCCCACGTTTAGCACGACCTTTCAAAATGTCCATTTTTGAACTCCATGTAACACTATTTGTTTCTTTTGCAACTTCAATTGCAATAGTGCGTGATGGTACATTAAATTTACTTTCAGTTTTCATTATAAAATCCTTCGTCTGAATATGCTACTACATATTCTGCATCTTTCTTAGCAATAAAATAACGACATTTGTCATCATCTAACATATCTTGATAGTTATGTTTTCTGTCACCAAATTTAACATATTTTTCACAATTGTCAATACTTAAATAAACTTGATAATTATTACAATAAAATTTAAGTAAATCTGTATGCTTAATCTCAATATATTCCATTGTAGGAACATACTTCTTTCTAATGTTTTTGATGTTATTCGGATTTAATATATTATCCAATGTTACAGAACAAATAATTTCATTAATAGGATACCATTCATTACCTAATTTATATTCTAGGTCTTTAATCAAATCAATAATTTTCGAATTAATATCAATAATATCCATAATAAAAAACTCCAAGTCTTACGAATTGGAGTTAGTATATCATATTTTCTACTTATATCAAGTGTTCCAGTTTATTTTAGCTTCTAATTTTTCAACTTTTTTATTGAAAACATTTTTAAGAATATCATCGTAAACATTATTTTCACTTGAATTACTATGAATACTATTATATTGCCTAATATTCAAAATTAAATTATCATATCCGTCTACAATTTTATTTTTCAAGCCCCTATAAACTTTATACATACCAATCTCTTTATCAGATAGATCAACAATTGATTTACTTTCATACTTATCAACCATTTTGTATATATGCTTATATAGGTCACATGCGTCTTTAGAAGGCATAAATTCCTTAAATTCTTCAATTATCTTAACATAGTTTTCATTCTTCTTATTCTGAACTTCAACTACAGACCATTTACTATAATCATATTCTTTACTAAAATCACAGGCAACCAAATTATAAATTAAAAATCTTAAATCTTCATTTGTATTTTTGACCTGATTATAAAATTCATATAATTTTTGCATACTATTATCACTAATAATATGCTTTTGTTTAAATGCTACTGTCATTATAAATCCTCATCATCTTTTTTATAAAAACTCAAATATTCTTTATATAACTTGTTTAGATCACCAATCATTGAAATTGCTTTAGGATTGGCATCAAGGACTACTTTCAAGTTAAGTTCTTTATATAAGCTCATATCAGAAATTACACGGCGCAAGTTTACTTCATCTTCAACATATTTTTTAAAGATTGCATTAATGTGTTTATTGGTAAAGTAATCTTTAATAATCACACTTTCTAAAACAAATCTATTGGCATGTGAATAGTCTTTAGGGTTATTGATGTAATAGTTTGCCAGTAAATTACGAATTTGTGTAAATTCTTTATTGTGGTGTAAAAACCATATTTCGAATACACCATTTTCTAATAACTTGCCCATGATGTAAGGACTTTTTAGAACACGCATATAAATTTTATTATTGTCATGTGAATTAGAAATAATATCATTTTCTGTAGTCAATAACTCAATTAATTCATCGTCAGTCAAATTATCAAAGTTACCATATTTTTCATATGCCAAGAAATTAGCAACCATATCTTGATCAGAATGCCACTTTAAAAGGTTTTCAAATGATTCAATATGGTTAGCTTTCAAATATTTCAAGAAAAAGTAATCTCTATCACCATCTTCATCAATATGCACTAAATGTTCTTGGGGCGCTTTTTTGATATAAGTTTCAACAAAAGATATATTATCAAAAAATTCTTTGTAATATACATATCCCAAATCCCAAATTTTAATATCAGACTTTATTTTCCATAAATCATTAGTATCAATATACTTACGGAAAATCTTCAATGCTAAGTCATCATGTTTATATGATTCTTCGGTAATATAAAAATTTTCCATAATAAACTTTTCAAAATTCTTTGAACTAATAATTTCATCAGAACTAAGCATCACAATAAAATCATTAATTGTAGATTTTAAGTTTGAAATATATTTGTAAAGATTACTACCATAGCAACGTAAAATATGAATTAAAATTTCTTTGCCATTTTCTTTATCAGACAAAATAATGGCATTTATAATACTATATAGGCGGTCACTCATATATTCCTTTTGAAGAATCACTTCAAAATGTTCAGGAGTCATATTAATATGAGGAATGAAATTTTCAAGAGAATCCGATAAACAATTTTCTTCAATAACATAATCAATTGTTGCCGTTGTCAATTGTGGAATTAGTTCAACTGGCATTTTACTGGCAATATATACATTATCCATTACCATTTGATTAATATCAATTGTGAAATTTTTATCATATTTTTTCAATAAATCGTACATAAATTATCCTCAAAAGAAATTATTTAATTTAATTAGTTTATGGTTTTCTCTATCCATTTCCAATAAAGCATCCAACATTGTTAAAACAATACCATAAGTTACACCATAAGTTCTATCCATTGATAATAAATTGATCACTTTAGCAATTTCTTCAACTTTATATAACTTAACATATTTCTTCAAATTTTCGCCGTTATTATCCCACACCTTTAACTTGATCAACGTATGTAAATTAATAGATTTAGTTAATTTGCCAATATTTTTATCCAAATATTCACATAATGATTCTTCTGAAATGCTCAAGTAAGGGATGAAATCAGAATATTGAGCCATTGATAATTTCATATTATCACGAAATTTCGAACTTGTGATAATAGGATTCATTTTAACTGGATATGTATTGCGCAATAAAATAATATCATTCATTGAAAGATCAACAATATTTTCATACGTTACATCGTTACGCTCAATATTAAGGGTCTTATAAATAATATAAGAATTATATAACTGATATGAATTACTATTCATAACCAGTTCTAATAAGTTTGGCACATATTCTTCAATCTTTTTAAGATAACCTAAACGGCGTTCTTTATCTGTATATGAAATAATACCGTAGATAAGTTCTTTTGTATGTTTGTTATCATTACCCAATAACGAAAAATCAATTAAATCATAAAAGCCTTTGAATAGTGAACCACAAATATCACCAGTCTTTTCTTTGAGCGTGTCTAAGTGCTTATACATTAAATCAAAAATTTCTTTTGGAATAACATCATAATACATAAAAATATCACTAATAATATCATATTCAATCATTTTTAAGTACATTTTTTCATCAAGAACTTTAAACAAAAAAGAATCTTCTGTTTCTTCACTGAATAACTGTTCAAGTTGTTGTGAAGATCGTGTATTTGTGTTTTTCCATGTATCAATCATATCATTTACAATATAAGAAGGGTCATCCGTCTTTAGAATTTCTTCTCTTAGTCGAATTAACATTTCTTGCCCATGATAGTGATTATTAAGAATATTCCAAAATAACCTAGATGTTTTTGAACCTTCCCATTCATTCAAAATTTTAAGTGCGCCATCTCTATTTTCAGTTGAACATAAAATAGTTGAATACTTCAATGAATTTAGTTCTTCTTTACTCATATTCACAATATATCCACTATTACGGCGTACATAAAGATCAATATCCATTTTGAAATCTAAACCATGTTTTTCAATAATTTCTAAAATAGTTGTCATATAATTTTCCTTATCTAAATCCACTGTATATACCGTGGCTTATAAAGTCTGTTTTGAAGTGTACTATCTGAACTTAAATTTACATGAATACTCTCATATCCATTTTTAAGTAGCTTATCACTCAGTTTATTTGCTTGGATGTTAATTGGTACATCAACATAATAATCATTTGGTAATACAAAGTCAACTGATTCTAATAATAGTTGTGTAATACCAACTCCATCTAAAAGGGGAGAAAGATTACACAATTTATTTTCTTCACTATTATGTTTCAATAAAGCGAAACCAACTAATGTTTTATATGTTTTATCATGCGCCGTGATGATACTACAAAGCCCTTTTTCATAATTTGGAATAAACTTTTTATTGAGCCAATCATGATAGCCTTTGTAATATTTTGCAGAAATAACATTACTTTGATTTTTTATTACATCAACTGCATTATGTGAATTAACATAAATACTAGTTTTCAACATAGTAGTCAACTTCTTCACCCATAGAAATAATAATTTCACGGGCTTTAGATGAATACTTTTCAAAGTTTACAATTGGGTCGATATAAGTTTGATCTTTATTTTTATCGCCTTCTTTATTAAATTCATACTGATATGGAAATTCACGCTGATAAAATAGCTCCATAACTTCATCATATGAAAGTTTAGATAATGTTTTAAAACGCTTTTCTGTATAAGCAATCAATGCAGACATACAATATAGTTCTTCACCTTTTTCATCAAGAATATCACGAAATACTGGAAAGGTATGTTTTCCTACAAATTTTTCTCCGATATATTGTAATACATGGATATTATCTTTGTTGTTTGTAATAGAAAGATAAAGGTGGTTAGCTTTTAAGTACATTTTGCTCATTTTATAATTCCTCAAAATTTTATACAGTATATCAAATATTAATAGATTTTACCAGTCATTTCATAATTAGTAATAATACTATTAACTTTTTCCAAGTATTTATAATTCATACTATGTGTATTTGCTGAAAATACTTCGCATGAATTTTTAATATCCAAAGATTCTTCAACAGTAATTACTGGAATTCCAACTTTAGTTTCTTTAATACACTTATCAATAGTTGCAATGTATAGCTTCTTATGTGCTACGGCACTGTTATACTTTTTAAGATTTTTAGCTTTTTCATCAGCTTCATAAATTGCAATTTTTTGTTTTTGATATTCTGTATCTTTTGTTGGCAAAAGAACATAATTACCAACACTAATATCTGTACAACCTACCATACTCATTACAATCGGTAATGCAATAAAAAACTTTTTCATATTAATTTCCAATTTGGATTAAATTAAGTAGCTATAATAAAAAAGGCTTGAACAAATGTCAAGCCTTTTTATATTTTTCTTTCAATAGTTTAAACAACTGGTATGAATCAATAATAATAAATACAATATATAAGTAGTAGTACCACTTCCAATCAGAAAGATCATATTTATATGCATTTAAAATAGAAAATATTGAGAAAGAAATAATGAAATATAGTAAAAACTTAATTTCATGTTTCTTATAAAAATTTTCTAATTTAATTATATATTCTTTTAACTTTTGAATCACAATTTACTCCTTCAAATTTTTTGATATTTTTTTAATCTGTTCTTGTGTAAGATATTTATGATAACAATTTTCTTCAAGTGGCTCACGCATTAAATCTTTTTTATCAAATCCGTCACCACGAATAATACCTAACAACCACGGCGCTCTAAAAGAGTCATAAATAAATTCATTTTTTTGAATAAGATCATAAATAAATTCTGTGATTGATACGATAAGTAGAGCAAATAAATATAATAAGACAACTGGAAGAAGTACGATATTCATCAATAATGAAAATGGGAAATAACGTTTTTTTAATCTTTCCCGAAACTTTAGATACTTGGTATCTTTTTTATCACTCTCAATATAATAATCACAATGGTCTTTGACAGGTCGCCCACCTTTTGAAAATGATTCTTTAATTAAATCTCTATTCTCAATATTTATTTTCATCCCATTCTCCATTTAATAGCTTTTTAAGGTCTTCTTCATCCCACTGGCATTGTGCCAACATTTTATAAATTGTATATTCGTCTGCACCAAATCTTTTAATGCGTTCACCTAAAGAATGTTTAATTACATAACTTAATTGATGTGATACATTTTCAAAAGAAGGATAAGGAACAGTAGACATATTCATATCACTATACCAAGAAGACGCACGCAAGAAATATGAAATAACAAATAAAAGATTTAATGGCACTTCAACCTTTTTATCTTTATTTGATTCTAAAATTTTTTTCAATTCAGGAATAATAAAATCCCGTTCTTGATCACAAATATCTACTGAACCAATCAACTTATTTCTCCTGATAGGGACGTACATTATACAAAGGGCATGTTTTTGATGTACAGTTACGAATATCTTCAATTACTTTAGATCGTCCCATGCAATCAAAACACATAGCATTTACAGCCAAACGTAATGATGTTGGATTTTTTTCAAGCTTTTGAACTGGATTCAAATTTACTTTTTTGATTTCACCTGATTTTAACTTAGCACGATACTCTTTAAGTGCTTCTTGTGCGTTATTATTCATTATCATCTACCTCTTTTTTCTCATCTATATAAACGGCTTTCAAAGGAAATACCACCTTAGTATTCATCAAATTAATTAGTCCTTCACAAATATTTTCATAAAGTTCTTTTTCTGTTTTTGGGTATGGGTAGTCTTTTGTTAATACTGCTACCCTTGCAACCATATTTTTAAAAGATTCTATATCATTCATTATTAACTCATCTCACAACTGGTTTACGGCGTTTATTACCTTTTCCCTTCCAGTTTTCTTTTTTAATTTCCGAATAATCAGCCATGTTATCTTCATCTTGACATTCTTTAAATTTCATTGAAAACATACTAAATGGAATAGCTAATGCAATTTTCTTATTTTTCATTTCATTTCTCCAATGATGTAATATGATATTTTTTGCACATATTACACTTATAATATCTACATTCACGGCGATTGCCATTCTTAGCATTTATAAGTTTAGATAAGACAAGCATTGCGCTTATCTCATCTTTGTACTTTACTTTATTACATTTCAAATTCTTTTGAACCAAAAGTCAAATACCCCTGATTATTCAAATCTATAGCAAACTTTTTCATAATAGAATATGCAGTTTTATGTTCTTTAGGGAGCAAATCATAATCTTCTACAATAAAATACTGCTCAGAAATTAACCGAAGTATTGTAGGATTATTAATTGTAATCCCATCAGAATTAGCCTTTGATACTACAGGAAGAATAATTTCTACACATTTATTAAAAGCTTCAACTGAATAATTATCTACTGTTTCCATTTATACTTACACCATATTAAACATAATATATTACTATGCAATATAAATTAATGTTTGAAATCACAAATTGCAATTTCACATACAGGGCTTACGCCGTGCCATTCTTCTTTATACATTGTGGTATCACAACCACATCCATTCATAAGTTCTAAACCAGTTTGGCTTACAAATCTATTATATTTTGTTGATCTATTAATATTAAAACATTGCTTTCCACTTAGTTCAAAACCTGATGATGCTTGTGGAATAATAAATAGACCAAAATTAGAAATTTGTGAAGCTCTTTCGATTACTTTAAATTCAAAATCAGAACCTTTATAATTTCCTTTATGTTCGCTTGTTTTGATATTACCAAAAGGCGGATTTGAAATACAAACATCAAAATGCTTATCAAAATCTGTAGTAAGGGCATCACCTAAAATCCAATTAGCTTCAGGTAATAAACGTTTACCTACTTTTAAATATTCAGGATTCAATTCAACACATGTAATTGATTTTGGTGATTTATGAATTGATGCAGTGAAACTCAACATTCCAATACCTGCACATAAATCAACAATATTAAGATTGTCATCAATTTCTAAAATAGCATCTCTAGCTAAACCCCACGGCGTAAAAAATGCACCTGCAAGCCCATTCATATTAGTAGCAGATTCTTGGAAGTTATCAAGAATAAAAAACTTTTCATCTAAGTTAAGTGTTTTATCACTTTCTACTAAATCCATTACTTGTTTATGCTTATTAGCATCAGCTTTAGATATTTTCATGTTTCAAGATAAATCCGTGTAAAATTTTATATGCATTATATGTTTTATATGAACTAAAACCTAAAAGTAAAATACTAGCAATAGTATAATACCCAAACTTAGTATACCCAACTAAAACTAAAGAAATTACAAATATACCCATTCCAACAGAAAAAGCATGAACTAATAACTCAACTAGTTTACTTTTCATCATTTTCAATATCCAACTTATCTTTTAAAGAAAGCTCTTTGAAAACTAATGTTGCACATAAAACTGTACCAATAATACTAAGAATATTAATAATCAAGTTATATACTGGCTGATTACCATTCAAATATTCTTGAATACCGATAGCATTTGTCATAAAAATAACAACAAATAAAACTAGATAAGTTGCTAAATTTTTAGAACTTTCCCCTTTAAACATATTTTTCAATTTATTAAGCATTCATTAACTCCTTATATTCAGATACATACAGTTCTTTTGCAAAATCCTTATCAATTTTGCGGTCAACTAATAGAAAAAGATTTTCACCTTTTTGTTTAAATTCATAATTAACCCATTCATTTTGACCGATTCCAATTTCAGCCATAAATGGTGTTGCCAGTTTAGTACAGTAAATAAAATGTTCACTACCTTCTATTTCTTTTTTATATTCAGATAAAAAATCATTGATACGAATGTTATATTCTGTTTTTGCTTGTTCTACCTTTTCACGCAAAGAAACTTTTTGTTTGGATTCACGAACTCGACTAATATTCACTCCGCCGTGTGGCTTTGTCCAAATTTCATAATCTACTGTTTTTGGATTATTAAAAATAATTCCATAAAATTGAGCTTCACGACCATATTTGTGAATTTCTGCACTGGCATCGTATGTTTCTGCAAACATATTACAAGTTTCAATAAAAACTTTGCGTTCTTCCTTGCATTCTTCATACATACCTTTAATACGTTCATCATTAATAATATACGGATATAACATTTTTCCTCTCTTACCAACTAATATAGATAACTTCATTTTGTTTAATATTCCAGTTTGGAACATTGGTCTTAAAATTACTTTTGAATTTTTCAAAATCTTCATTACTAGAAATAATTAAAGTAGCATCCTTGTGAAGTTTTTCATCAACAAACGTATCAATTAAAGTTTTTTCAAAAAAATCATTTTCACAGGTTTTAACTTTAAAAAATTCAATATCTTCAAAAACCAAAATACTATCTTTAATTGTATTGTACTTTATATCACTTTCATAGATTTTGAACAACTTTAAAGGGTCTTCTTTATGCTGATAAATTAAAATCTTTTCCAGTGATGTTTTTCCTTTTTTAACTGCATAATCTTCATCAATTAAAAAGTAGTCTTCATATACTTCACCTAAAACTTTAAATGTTCTTTCATAACTAGGCTCTAAAAATTCAAATGGTTTAATAAATTTATTAAACATATTAAACATATTCTGATAAGAAATATTAAGTGAATTCTTGGAGTTATCCTTTAAAAATCGAGTGAACCCATTATACATGTTATTATCACTATCCCATGTCAGGTATTGATTCTTTTCAATTAACTCTAATTTATAAAAACAAACACTCACTTTATTCCCCTTCTTTAATCTTGGCTAAACGTTCTTTTGCTTTATTAATAAGAAGTTTATAATTTTTTCTTAAATTAACATCACGATAGCATTCACCACAGCCTACACACTTATTCTTATGTAAGCTTGCATTAATATAAAAAATCCCATGTGTTTTACAAGTCACAGGAACTTTAAATGTTGCATTTTTATATTCCAAAATATTTTCATATGAATACTCATTATCCCATATTTTTGAACATGTTTCAATATAACTTTCTAATGATTCACGGCGACTATTCACATAACAAACCTTACAGCCTACAGGAGACTTTTCAAGATAATTTGCGATATGTGTATCTTTATTAACTATAATATTGCCTTTATGTATGTTACAGTAAATTTCTATCTTTGAATTATCTAAAAATTTCACATCATCATAATTAAAATTATCTCCGTGAATTTTCTTAGCCTTTTTAATATATTCTAACTGTTTGACTGGCTTCAACTTTCTAATATTAGAATCAGTTAATAAAAAGAACTCATATAGTTGTTGAATTACCTTACTTCGATAATATCCATATGAACAATTTCCATCAATTTTTTCTAAAATATCGTCACCAAAATTATTAAGTAATGTCTTTCCAACAGTTGATTCCTTTAGCGTATGCTCAAATAATTCAATTTTCTTCATTATATTTCCGTAAATCGTACCATTTCAAAATAATTACTTCGTCAACACTATACATATTATCTTTATCAGAAACAATAACCAATTTACAATTATCATCATCTAATTCAGCATAAAGGCGCATAATTGTACGGTCATTATCACCACATTGATATAAATCTCCAACAATAAGTTCTACATTATTGGTCAATTTTTTAATAGCATTATTCCATTCAAACATTAAATCATACTCACATCATGGATAATATAATATACAACATCATCAATATTGTAATTTTTTCGATCAAGATAGTTTAATACATGTACACCACATAAAGCAATAACATAATGATCTTTTTGCACTGGCTCATTTGGAGTTTTAACAAAGTATATATTAAGCCTATCCATTGTATTGTACGGCTCTTTATTCCGATCAACGTAACCAATCATATCACATTCAGAAACACACAATTCAGCTTCATCTACCAATTCAACATATTCAATATGGTTATATTTACCTTCTGTACGCTCATAATGTCTTTTTTCAACATCTGCAATAGACGAATTATTTAGAGCCTTATAGTAAGTAAAATAACCGTCTTTTTGTACTACTTTATAGAATGATAAATTCCTTACCATATCTTTTAAACTTTCAAAATTACTAATTTTATTCATGATTGAACCAATCCAGTTTATAATTAAATTTTGTATGTAGTTCTTCAAAAAATTTAATTCGTTTAATCATTTCAGATTTTAAAGAATCACGAATATTAGATTCCATAATATATTTTCTATATCCTTTAATCAATGTGTTTCCATAAAACCCAACAAAGTTATACAAATTTCTTTCTCTTAACTCACAACCAAAATCTTCAATTTGTGTATAAATAGGTAAAGCATAGCCAAAATATTCATTTTTTGTTTGCTGTACTAAAGTATACGGAAAGTCAAATGTAATCATTTCATCAGGATAAAATGACATACAGCGATCTTTAGACATTTTTTCAATTTTATTTTTTATTTCTTCCAGTAAGAATTTCTCACATTCTAGCTTCATCAAATTAACATATTGTGGAAAATTTTCTTGAATATATGGCAACACTTTATCAAAATAAATTTTGTTAAAATCACCTAAAGCTTTCATGTTTGAAACTTCATCACATTCAAAATAGAAATCAATACTTTTTGTGCCTAATTCACTCACATGTGTATGTGGAATATGAAAAGGCATATGAAATGAAGTTGTTACGCCACGGCTACCATTACCCGAAGTATAAAACAGGTGATTAATTATTGACAACGGCGTGGCAAATTTTGGATACACATATAAATATGTATGGATATACTTTTCTAAATTTTTAATCATCTTTTTCACCTTCTTTCAAATCAATAAATGTATCATCATATTTATACTCAACACGTTCAAAATCAATAACATCAAAGAAAGCTTTATTTGAAGTATAATAATTATTAATTCTTACACCTGCTTGTTTTTCAATACTATCTTCATCTTTAGTAGAAAAATATCCTTGAATCTTACCTTTTAAGTTAATTGAGAACCGACCATCACCATATGCAATAATCTCTACATTTCTATTTACATTGTATACTTGTGGAACATTTACACAATTAAATGCACGATCATATAGTGTTTTATCATCCACTCGAACATTAAACAAATCACAATTTTCAAAACGTTTAACATCAGTTCTGAATAATGATACATTATCAAACTTTGAATTACGAATAACTTTAATTTTCGAGTTTGAAATAGAACTATTCATAAACAAAATATTATCTAATACACGGGCTTCTTCACCAAATTCCAAAGAACCCATAAATACAACAGTTTTAAAATTAACTTCGCCTTTAAATTTAATATCACCATGAATAAAAACTGATTCTTCAAAAGTTGTTTTATTGGCATAAACATTAATAAGATATGTATTACAAAAACCTAAACGGGTCAGGTGTAAATTAGATAAATCCACATCAGAAATATAATGACCATTAATAAACTTATCCATTCCACATGTATTAGGCATATCCTTATACATTTCTAAAAATAGTTCACGGCGTTGAAATTTTTTATCAACGGTTTCATCTAAATCAGATTTATATTTGCATAATTCAGTTTTATCATTAAAATTCATTTCAGAAAGATAAATTTGTTTACTTGTGGTCATCATAATCACCTTATTTTAAATTAGTTTGTATCGCATACATTATCAATTGTATGCCTTATCAATTAACGATGCAATAGTATCATATAAAATTTTAGATTTAATATTCTTTGGTACATCGGCTGAACCAAATTGATTAGATGTTTCTACAATTGTCCATTGACCTTTTTTGTTAATTACAAAATCAACAGAACCATGAAAAAAATTATTTTTCTTAAATGCATAACTTAATTGAGATTTGATTTTATCAAATTCAACTTCATTAATTCCAAGTTCTGCAAATTGTTCTAAAGTAACTTCTTCAACATAGTACATTTCATTGTCAACAATACCATCATTTGAGCTATTGCGTTCACGTTTAAGAAATACAATATTAGCACCATAGTTACTTTGAATAACACGGGCTTCTAATGCAATATCATCAAAACGGCGGTGTACACAATAATCATATTTATACTTGGCATGTTCATTTTCTTCACGTTCATTACCTTTAATATGTTTAATATTACCATTCGAACTTTCTACCAGTTCAGCAATACTTTTTGCATACACATTTTTATCTTCATTGTATTTTTGTGAAAGCTTTGTAATAAAATATGGTAATGATACTTTTGTACTATCTACAATAAACTGGTTTAAAGAACGTGCGCCGTATTCCATTTTTACATAATATGTACCATCTTCAAAACAATATTGGCTTGGGTCTTCATTTTCATTGATGCTATAAATAGATGTTGGTACAAAATTTCCAGTAATCAAACTATCTTTTAAAAGCTTATTATAAGTTGCAATATTTGCAGACTTAGTTTGTTGGCGAACATAGATCAACTTATTACCTAACAAAGCTTCATAATTAGCAAGTTTATTATATGTATCGTGATGAGCAACAAAGAAAATATCAATATTAGTATGCAATTTTCCATCAACAATAGCAATGTCAAATTTATCAAAAATATTTACATCCCAATATTCACCAAACATATCTTTTACCGTGATATTATTCAATCCTTGAAATTGTGTATACCGACTTTTTTCAATAAAAATATTAATTGTATAATTTTTATTCATTTTTATTCCTCTAATAAAATTTGTAATTCGTCATCATCTAATCTTCCGTATGTTTCACAAAGAAAGTATTCAACATATTTCATTGCATTGTCCATAATACTTTTACCTGAATGACTTTTAGGGTCTTTGGTATGCTGTTGAACTACACCGAAAAATGTATTCAAAATATATGCTTCAACTGGCATTTCATCAGATACAGCAATCCAAGTAGCACGCTCTAACCACTTATCATATTCAATTGGTTTTTCCATTATATTTCCTTTAAAATTTTACAAAAATTGAATCATTGATTCGATGTTATCATTATATTTCATACCAATAATTAATTTCAAGTGGTATGTTGAAGATCGTATTGCTTCCTTTGGAAATCTAGTTCCTTTTAATGAAATATCATATACTGTACTAACGCCACGGTCACTTAGATAATCGAGTAAATATTCAATATCTTCCATCAACATGCCACTTAAAATATATTGTTGAGATACAGCAAAACTAGAAACTTCTTTCCATTTCTCATAAATTGTTTTTGCAACTGTTTCTTTATCACATGACCAATGATCGAATGCTTCTTGTTTAACTAACGCTGTAATCATACTAAATTTCCGTCTTCATCCATTAATTTATGTTCCTTTAAGAAGTTAATGATTAATTCATCTTCTTCATCCTGTTTAAGATTTCTTTTTGTTACAAATACACTATCATCATCTGATTCTGTTGGATGGTGAACTAACATCAAATAAGGCTCACATGTGGCAATATACATTCCATTATAAATTTGAAATTTATTTGATCTATGTACAGCCACATGAACAACAACTTCGCCTTCAAAACCTTCGTAATCTTCAAACATCAGTTGGTCTTTATGAATGAACCATTCTGAATTATTTGAAATTTTGTTTTCAAGACTAGAAAATTTACGGTTAAACATATTTTTCTCCTAGCATAAATATTGATTGGTAGCACGACCATCAATGAATTTTTCTGTTAATCTTACTTTTTGACCAATTTTATAAGTTTCTTTACATGTTACTGGAATAAGATTAACATATTTTGAAGATTCATATTGCATCAAATAATCATTTTCATTTTTGCTCACAACAACATAATTTTTTGATATGTGACTTTCAACTGGCTTAAAAACAACATCTTTAAAAGTAAACCAAGTGAATAAAGCGCCAACAAAAAGTATTACTATAGGTAGAATAAAATTTTTCATATTTATCTCTGTTCAACTATTTCTGTTTGATTGGTAATATTGGGATTTTTTTCTTTATCTTCCAAAATCATAAAAATACCAATAACAATAAGCATAATATAAATACCTAAACCCTTCATAACATATCATCTAACATATCAATTTCAACATTAACATGCATATTAATATGCTCAAAAATAGCTTTATATGAGTCTTTACCACGGCGGAAATTCATGATAAAACGGTTTTCTGTATTCATGCGTTCAAATACTGCATCATACCAAATTTTGTCTTTTTCTTTACCTGCATTCAATACTTCATTTAGTTTATCCATTAGCCATAATGGAGTACCAACATACATATTATATGACTTTAATTTGACTGTTAATTCATCCGTAGAATCATCATATACAGGAAATGAATCATCATAATTTAGCGGTGTTTGTTGCTTAATAATTTTTAATGTAGCTGTCATTTCTTAGTACCCATATCAAGATTAAAACTAAAACTATTAATAAGATTACCTCTCTTATATGTCTTAAATTCTAATGGATTTTTATAGATTTGTCTAGCTTCTTCTACATCAAAATCAAACATATTATAATGAATTGATACATCATTAATTTTATCAAGCAATTCCCGATAAACTTTTGAATTATCTTCAATTTTCTTAACTATAAAACTTCCAACAATATTATCATGACCTTTTGATTTAAACGCCGTGAATTTTTCAATTTCATTATTGCCAGTTGAACCAATAATAACAATCTCAAATGAATCGTCCAAATTATATTTTTTTGCAAGCAAATTTGCAAGTTCTACTTCAAATTCCATTATATTTTCCTCAACAATTAACACAAGTATTCAGGGGCAGAAATATTTTTATTTTTCATCATGATTTGAAAATAAATATCTTCAATACATTCATCAAAACTAAATCCAACAGTAGATAAAATCTCATCTTTAAACAATTCAGAATGTCCAATAACATATCGTTTATTCATGATCGAAACAGAAATTTCTTGGGAAGGTAAAGCTTTCACATCAATCGTAATATCTTCAATATCAATTCCAGTAACCCAATTTAAGCAAAAATTAAGCTTATAATTTTGAATATAAGCTAACATTTCATACACACTCATTATATTATTTTCCTCAAATAAAAAGGTGGTAACATACCACCTTGATTAAATTTTATACAATCACAAAATCTGCATATTGTTCATCAACAAATTCAATACCATCATATTCTTTAATTGAATATCCATCAGCTTCACATTCTGCTAAAGCAATATCTGCACATTCACCACTAAACCATTTAGAACCTTTTTCTTTAAAAAGTTTAATCAATCGTGGTTCATGTCTATTTTTAATATCATTGAAAGAATATTCATTAATTTTCCATCCATATGTATGATTTAATTCAGCCACAGCTTCTTTAGACAACGAAAAACCGCCAAATGATTTATTAAATAAAACTTCAAACTTTTTCACAAATAACTCCAAATTATAAAACAGATACAGCAATAAAAAATGTTTTTCTACTTTTACATCTGTATAAACAACTGCACGAACAAACATTGGTTTAGTAATCATTTACTAATCACCCTTAATTTCATGCAGTATATCATAATTTATCTTATTATCAATAGATATAATCATTTGAATATACAACTTTTTCAATATATTCTTTTTTCAGTTCTTGTTCACGGTACATTAAAATCACTGGTGTTAATTCATGTTCAATAATTTCTTTTAGATCGGATACCACTTCTTTTAAATATTCTCTTTGTTGAACACTCGTAAATGAAATTGTATTATCTAGGTGATTTTTGTACTTTCTTTTATATGAAGTAATCTTAGGATAATTTGGTGTAATATCAATTAACATAGATTTGAATTTTGTTAATAATTCAATCATTTCAGGTTCAATACTTTTTTCAAATCTATTATTGATGATAGATGTAATTGTATTGATAGCTTCAACCAATCTTTCTTTTGAATAAGGATATGCAAGCCCTAGATCAATATAAGCAAAATTGTTATTGCTATATTTTATATCATCACTAAAATAATCAGAAATTCTATTTGCATTAACATCAACAATAATACTGTCAATCATATTTTGCAATCGGATTCTTAATTTTTCAACAGTTTTATATTCTTCTTGGGGTGAAATTAATGGAAGTCCATTTATGACTTTTGATATATCTCTACTAAAATATGGAATTTGGATTTTATTCATTTTTATCTCCTGTATATGTGAATGTTACTGGAAACTCAATAACCATAGGCTGATTATCTGTAACAATTTCAATAGATTTTAGATATGTATTGTGTTCATCAGTATCATTCATATTTTCAATTAGTTCTCTCCATGAATTGAATACTTTAAGTAAGTTTGATATGTTATCTTTAGGCTCATAAAATGTTACATTAACATCGTCAGTTTTCCTAAAATTATTATAACAAGTAGTCTTAATATCTAATTTACTTGCGCTACTACCGTGACCAGTCAAACTATGTAAACTATTGTCATAATTATTATCAATATTAAATTCAGTAACACAAACATTTGATTCAGCTTTCATTCCTTTATACTCAAATGTAATTTTAAACGGCTCATCAAATGTTTGATTTTTACATTCATATGATTGAATTTGTTTGTGTGCCATATCGTAAATTTTATTAACATCACAGAAATCAATAGTCAAATTGAGTTTATCTTTCATTTTATTATTATCCTTTAAAAATAAGAAAGCAAAGCCTATGAAAGACTTTGCTTTATTGTAGAGAATACACTATGTTTTATTAAATCAGGTAAGCTATCATTACATTTTGAAAAAGTCATCTTGGGAGAAAATAGTATTTTGACCAAACATTTAGTATATCCTCATTCAAAATGTAATTACAATTCTTTATATTCAAATTCGTATATATTACTTTCTGCTAATAAAACCTTTATAAAAGGATACTTATTAACATCAAGTTTTACACGTTCACCTGAATGTAAATAATGATGTTTAAGAACTGGTTTATTATAGCTAAGATAATAAGTATTATAGTCATAACGATAAATATAGAACTTCTTACCTTCTTTACCTAAACACCAGTTCGGCTTATATATTTTTACTAAATCATGCTCATCCCTGTCTTTGTCATCTTTGATCAAAATAGTATTATATTCTTTCAAAGATTTGTTTGTTGATACCCATTTCCAACATCCATAATCTTTACCTTCATGATTTGAATATCGAAATAAGTATAAAATTCCGTCAACTTCTTTGCCGTATGTATCTCCTACCTTAAATTGAACACCTTCGGGTAAATATAATACATATTCTTTTTCATATTCAATCATGATGTGGAATACCGTTAATGAGTTTAATTACATCTTCACCACACATTAATTCATTTAAATGGGTGTACTTTTCTTTATCTAGTAGAACTGATTCACCTGCACCATATTTCATACGTTTTTCAGAACCTTTAAAGCCTTTTTGTTTTGGCTTATAATATGAAATGTATATTTCTCCATCCCATTGACGGTATACATACATATCACCAAAATCAACTCGGTTATGTAACCCATAACTACGTGTATGGCTACCGTGGTGTTTAATAATTTCTTTAAAAGTTGCTAGTTCATGTGGCTCTTTTTCATAATACAAATTAAATTCTTCAAGGGACTTATTTGTATTTGACCATTCTTTACCGTACTTTGTTCGAGTAAAAAGAATTCCATCAACAATTTTTCCAAAATAATCACCCAACATAAATTCAGCATCAGATGGTATTTGAAATAAAGTAAAACGTGTTTTAGTTAGCATATTAAATTGTCCCTTAACGATCAATTACATGTTTTTTACAATTAATTGTATATTCTTCACTACGGCGCAATTTCATATACTTCTTATGCAACTTTGTATAAGTAATATAAGAATTACGATATAAGTAATATATACATCCATCATCAACTAATGGACTGATGTTTTCATTATATGTCATATCTTCATTAAAGTCAATAACTTTAATTTCATGTTTTTTGTGTTTATTTACTACATTTCTTGGAATAAAGTACACGTCAACCTTATTACCCGTATGATTCATTAGCCAGTAATAACGCTTTTCATAATACCAACCTTTATTATGCAAAACTTCCAATGAAAAGAAAGTACGTTTCCGCCGTGGTTGACCTTCATTTAATAAAGTTAATCCTAATTGATTCTTTCCTAATGACGTAATGTGAACTTTATCAAAAGTTCCAATATCATCTAATAAGAAAGAATGGCGTGTAACGCCGTCCTTTAAATAGTCTTTTGTAATTACAACTTCCATAAACCGCTCCATATTTATTACGAAATCATAGTAATTTGAATTTTCCATTTTGTCAAACAGAAATTTATAAAATGTTGATTTTTAATAATTTATTTATATTTTTAAAGAAAAAATGAACATTATTATCTATATATAACACTTTATAAATGTTTAAAAATCTTTAAATGAAATAATTAAGCAAAGCTTGAACATGCTTTGCATGTTCGAATACTTATTGACTAATATTAAAAGATAATATAACATAATAAAAAATTTTTAAAAGGAGTCTAAATCTTGATATTTGGAAATAAAATTACATTTACATTTTTTGATGTAGTTCTTTGGATGACAATGATTGGGGTAGTAATTGGTTTAGCTTATGTTTTTTATAATTACGATGATTTTAATAAGCCAATAGCAGAAGAACCAAAACAAACAATTTACAATATAGTAATAGTGAATAATTATGACAATACAAGTTGTACACAGTAACTATTATTTTGGTGATGATGTAGTATATATAGCAAGACCATCACCATTAGGAAATCCCTATCACAGTAAGCCTAGTGTTTATGACCCAAAAAATTTATACAAAACGAACTCTGTTGAAGAATCTATAGAAAAATATAAAAAATATTTATTGCTAAAGATAAAAAGTAATGATAGATTGGTGATCAATGAATTGAAGCTGATTATTGCTTTTTATAAAGAAACAGGTAGTTTATCACTGGCTTGTTTCTGTAAAGGTAAGAATGGAGAAGACAATCCATGTCACGGCGATTTTATTAAGTTTATTATAGAAAATTATATAAAGAAAAATATTGACAATTGATATTTGAATTGATATAATATGTGTTCTAAAAATGGAGAAGAAAATGTTTACACCATCAACAGTTATTACTTTTATTGTAGTTTATATGTTTGTTCATATTGTATTATTTTACTTAATTAGTCCTAAGTTCCAGTTAAACTTAGATGCACATTTAGGCAATTTAAAATACTTATTGTCATTTATTTTAACATTAGTTCTAACTTTACCGTTTGCATTTATGTCTATTATTGCTCTATGTGTAATTCTATTTATTGTTGGATTATACAATGAATGGATTGGGAAAGTGAAAAAAGAAGATGAGCTTAAATTACAAGAAAATGAAGTATAAAACTAAAGATTATTGTGAAATTGATTTTGATGAAAAAGTATTAATATCAAAACGCTTAATTAATTTTGCGTTATGTTGTGTACAAGATATGATTTTATTAGAACAGCGTCACAATCACAATGGAATAGAAAATGAATTTACTGATGAAGAAATTCAGAACTATTTAAAATTAGTTGAAAATGAATCATGTCCTGATGGTTTATATCAACTTATGGAATTATTTAATGGAGAAAAATTTAATGATTAAAAAATTAGTAGTAGCACTTATGGTTGCATCAATGGCATTGGTAACTGCTTGTACACGTATTGATGATGGGATGACAGGCATTTCAAAGAGCCGTTTTAGTGGTGAAATTAATGATCAAGTGCTATCACAAGGATGGAAGCAAACTTTTACACAAGAAGTTATTCAAGTGTCAACCCGTAATATTATTATTCCAATTAATACAAATCCAGTTATTAGTGAAGGCATTCCTATGGCAAAATTTGATGTTAAAGTGAATTATGGTATTGTTGCACAAAATGCGCCGTTTGTTTACAAAACAGAATCTTCACAACACTTAACTAATGAAGAAAATGGTGATTTATATTTGCTTGGTAAATATGTAGAATATGTTGCACGTTCTTCTGTTAGTGATGTTGTACGTCAATATAGTGCAATGGATGTAAACCAAAAACGTGATGAAATCGAATTAGCAATTAAAGAAACTATTAACCGTAAATTAATTTCACAGGCTAAAGATAAGTTTGTTAAAGTAAATGAAATTAATATTCTTGCAATCGAACCACCAAAGTCTATTACAACATCAGTTGAAAATATCATCAAAACAGAAAATGATAAAAAGGCAAAAGTGAATGAAGTTGAAACTGCACGTTTAGAACAAGAAAAAATGGAAATTCTAGCGAAGCAAGCTGATAATAAATATATTGGTTTAATGAATGCACAGGCTCAAGTAAACTTCTCGGAAGCGGCTAAAATTTCAGCAGAAAAAGGTCAATTCATGCCAATGCTTGTACCACATGGTTTTAGTGGTAATGTGACGGTGAGTAAATAATTTTAAAGGGGCTTAAATGCAAATTTTAAAGGCAGTTATTGATTCTGCAAAATATCTAGTAAAAAACTTAAATAAAAAAGTTTATGTTGATAGTATTATTGATGATTCATTTAACTATAGTGGATTTAGAATTACAAATGTAATTGAAATTCATGGTAGTGAAATTAAGAAGTATTGGAAGGCAACGGATTTAGACTGTATTAAATTAACTGCCAGTACCCTACAAGAAATTATTAAAAAAATTGATAATTTTTCTTGACACAAAAGGTTATATGTTTATAATGAGCATATAACCTTTTTTATTATCAAATTGCAAGGAAATCAAAATGCTTACTTTAGATCAATTGAAGTTAAATAAAAATACAATTGTTATTGGCGATTGGAAAATTGAGCCAATGGTTAATTATCAAATTCATAGCTGTAAACATCCTGAAGTCGAATGGTGTGCAATGCATACAAAATTTGAAGGTGGTGATGAAAATAATCCATCTGAATATGATCTTAAAAGCATGGAAGATGCAATTAAATTAGTTATTTTATATGAAACAGCACGGGGAAATTATCATGAATAAAATTAAATTATTTGATGTTAAACCAACTGACCATGAAATTATTACTGATATTGTTTCTAAAATTGGTCGTGGTGTTTTAGTTGTTCATGGTGATGTTAATGATAATTCTCATCATGCAAAAGGTGTTTTAATTGAAAAAGATAGTGTATATCTTCAATTTGATACAGAACCTTACAATAGTACTGTTTTTGCTGTGAAATCAAGCACAGCATTTAAGTATAATTTTTGGATTTAAGGATATAAAATGTTTGTTTATTGGATTACATTATTTATTTTATTATGTTATACTGGCGTTTTCTTAGCGCATATTTTAAAGATGCGTAATATCTATGATAAAGCTGAATGTATTATTTGGTTGATATTGATAGATTGTTCATTTATTGCAATGGCTAATTATACAATTACTGTAATTAAAGGAGTTTAACATGTATAAAGTAATATCTAGCGCATATAGCGACAGTGTAAAATTAAAAATTGAAGCCACAGCAAATAAAGTTAGTGAAGAAGTTAATAACGCCGTCTTTAATGAACGTTCATATAAATGGGTTATCGAAGCATGTAATAACTATGCAAATATTAAGATCATCAATGAACGTCTTAAAAAAGATGGTATTATTTTTGAAAATGGGCAAGTAAACCTATATAAAGGTGGAAACTTAATTAAGTCTGCAATCAAACAATCAGATGGAAGTTATATTACTGATGATTCTTTTGTATTCAGTCTTGAGGGTGTATTAGAAGAATTTACAATGCGTCTTCAAGTAGAAAATGCAAAAATTATTTTAAAATACGATCTATAATAAGGATATTAAAATGACAAATAAAAAAGATATGGCAACATGTTCTATGACTGGAAAACACATTTTTGCTTTAATCTTATCTTTCCTGATTGTGCTAGTATCTACGATTGGTACATTCCCTTTGGATAATGGGTTTAAGTGGTTTGTTGGAATCAACGTAGTAAATATTATTTTACTTGTAATGTATCTATATAACTTGGATACTAAACAAATTGAATTGTATAATAAACAGCATGGTATCAATAAATGATAAAAGTTAGAAAAAATCAAGACAATCATTACGTTTTATATGATGTATTTTGTAAGTCTAATGGCATAACCACACAAGATATTGTTGACCGTTGTAATCAAGATTTAATTAAAGAAGTTTCAGAAAAATATGATTCACTGGAACGAATTATTATTGAAGGCACATATCTACATATTGAATGCTCTTTAAGTCCGTTAAGATTTGATGATGATATGTTTAACGATTGTGTATATCTTTATGAAAATCAAATTGTTAGCTATTACTACTGTTGGAAAAAGTTATCTAACGATAAAACACCGTTTAAATATGGTCATACATATCATGAAAAATTTGGCTTAGGCTTTGGTGATCATATTCTTTATGCAGAAGAAAATGATATTAAACAGCGTCCAAACAAACTTTTCTTTTATCTTGAAAATGGTATTAGTGGTGATTATGATATTCGTTTTAAAAACGGTATCCAAATGAGATTTACTATTAAAGATGATGGTGAAGTAGTATCTAAAGATATATGTTTGATGAAAGAAAGTTTTAATTCTAAATCAATTATTTCAAGAGTTGTATTACTTAGAAGTTTTATTTCACTAGGACTATATCCGTCTAAAAATAAAATTGTACATAAACTTATGCGCAATGTTTTAGCTGTAGTCGAGCAAATTTTGAAAGAAAAGGCTTTGGAGAATAAAGATGATTAAGGCTATGGTATTGAATGAAATTTTAAATAAATATGGAGAAAATTCACCATTTTATATTTCTTATGTTAGTGAACTAGGGTACTTAGGTCAGGTTATTAAGTTTACATCATTTACAGGCATTAAACCTAAAAAAGTAATCATTAAAAATGATTTGACAGTTTGGGATTATGAAACTGGTGCATGTATTATTAATGGGATGAAAGATGTAATTTTTATTTGTTCTGATGATAAGTCTGACCTTAAAAATATGATTATTGAGTTCATGAAAATTATTGATTCACGTATTGAATTTAATAAAATTTGTATGAAAACATATAATGGTAATGGTGATGATAAATTGTTTGAAAAGTTTAAGAGCAATGAAAAAATTTTAAACTTTCTTAAAGCCCCAAATCCTAAGTTATTATATAAAAAGTTATAAAATTATGTTGACACGGCGAATATATTTGATATACTGAGCCTATCAACAAACAAATGAAGTTAAATAAGGAAATCAAAATGAATTTGAATATTACTTTGAAGCCAATGAAATATACTGCTAAAACATTGAATGAAATTCATCATAAAATTGGCAAAGGACATAGCCGTACTTTTAGTAGTGACTTTGGTGATGGTTTAACCAAGTTTAGTAAAGACGATACGGTACGTGTTTTTAACCTACATAAAGTTAATGCAAAGTATAAACAAGAACGTCATACAAAAACAAATAAAGAAAAAGGCTTTATTAAAGGTCAAACTAAAAAATCTGTACTTGTTCGTGAAGGACAATGGATTGCATATATTTATGATTTTGATGTTGCAATGCTTAAAGCACTTGGTTTAAAAGTTACACAAAATACACGTAACTTTACTCTTACTAAAAATAAGAAATAAGCCAGTATAAACAGTTAAAGGACTTCACTCATCCCTTAGAGTGAAGTCTTTTTTATTTATGGAGAATAATTAAAATGAGATTAGTTAAAAAAGAAGAAGTTATTGATCAAAAAAATTATATTGTAGTTCTTGAAAAAGGCGAAATGAAATTTTTAAAAGCTTGTTTAGGTAAACATCCAAATGGTTCATTATCTATTGATTTTTATGGTCGTGAATTTGGATGGGGTGATAGCATTGTATGTACTGACCTAGATGTAAACTATATTATGGAAATTGATTTGATCTATGAGAAGCTTTAAAAGTGATAAAGATATATTCAGGAGCAAATCTACAATTATACATAGTTGTTCTTATGTAAAATCTTTTGAATATAATAATAGACTTATTATCGTAACTAAGTTAAAATCAAAACCTACACTTAAACCAAGATATATCATATATTTCAAAGAAGACTTTGATATTGTATGTGATGATTGGGGTGATGTAAAATTGATTTGTGAATTGACTGCCAAGATTATTGATACTAATTCAATGAGAAATATTTATACTTATTGTTTCACTGGCAAACATACAAATACAAATCTTGTTAAACATATTATGGAGAAACTAAATGAAATTTAAAAGCATTACTCAAATTTTAGAAAAATATAAAAATGGTGATGAGTTTTATCTAGCACAATTTAATGCAACTGCCTTAGATGTAAAACCACAAAAAATTAAACCAATTAAAGTCAAACTTGTTATTAATGATCGAGTCTGGTCTGATGATGTTTATTTTGAAACTGAATATGGATTAACACGTAAATCTCCTTATAGTGAATTTTGTGGTAATGAAAAATTTATTATTGGTGACAGCCTAGAAAAAGTTTTATTAAAGTATAACGCCGTGAAAAATAAGTGGATTCAAAAACGCACTTCATATTTGAAGCGAACCATGAATAATCAAATTGACTGTCTTGTTTCACGCTTTGCTGATACACATTTAAATAATATTGAAATTGTGGCTACAACTGTAGAAGAACAAATTAATATTGAAAAGTTTAAAAAACAACTATATAATAACATTGTTTGCTAATATCATATTAATTCAGGAATATCCAACATGAATAAAACATACATTTTAAACGTAATTACACATAAGATGACAACTTTCAAATTCAATACGGAAAAATTGTTATTGGAAAAGATCAGTTCATTAAACATTCCACACTATGCTAAAAAACAGATTATTGATAATGGGCATACACATGTAAGTAGCAATGCCCGTGCAAATTCTTTAGATGTTTATGTTCTTAATGTTGTTGATGACTACTTTGAAGAATCATATAATACAAAAGTTAAACTTGATAATACACTGGATTCATATTCTGATACAATTGGCAAGGTAAGTGAAGGATTGGAAACTGTTAATGAGGTTATTAAGAATAATAAGATTATTTCTGATAATCGTGTTGAACATATCTTACTTGCTGTATATGTATCAATCTTAAATTCAGTGTTGGATGAAGGCGGATATGTTAAGCTTGGTTGTTCTGATGCTGTAGAAGATTTTAATAAAATTTTACTTTCAAAGTTGGCTGTAGAAGACTCTAAAATTTATAAAGAGTTCATTAAGGAGTTCAAGAAAAATGCATATTAAGACAGAAGAAGAAATTATTGAATTTCTTAAAACCCGTGGATATTCAGGATTAAAATATAAACCTATTTTAACAGAAGCTAACTGGGAAATTTTTAAGCGTGGTACATCGGATATTGATTGTATTTGTAATGATAAGCCACCACAATTCCATATTGAGCGTTATAAAGGTAGTGTATTTGGAAATGAATATGACTATATGAGCATGAAGATTTGGGGACAAACAAACTTTGGTTCAAATAGTTGGTTTAATTCAGGTTTAGACTTTACAGTTGATGAAATGTTTGATAGTATTGATGAAATTGAAAAACGATGTACCGCTATGTGGGAAGCATTGAATAAACAACCTTAACTTTATTAAATGAAAATGGAGCTTTGTATTACATGTCTGTTAATTTAACTACCGAACGTGCTAAAAAACTTTTAGATAAAACAAATGTTGAACTTATATCTGCAATTAATTCTATTTTGGATGAGCCAAACATGAAAGATGTAGATTACCTAGAAGATGCAAAAAATATTTATAAATTCATTATTGACCGAAACATTGGAATTGCGGATAAGCTTAAAATTACACATTGCGGATTACCACAATTAGTATATATTCCAGTTTATCCAAGTACAGTTGATTTCGCTAAACCAATTACTAAAAATGGAATTTGTGATGATTTTGATACTTTAGTTGCAATGAAATTTCTTCAGACAAAAATTTCGGCTTCAAATCGTGGAATCCAGTTCGGTTTAACATTAACACAAATGGCACGTTTACTTAAACGTAAAAAGTGTTATTATAGTGGTATTGTATTTGATAGTATTCATTCCCTTAGTTTAGATCGTAAAGATAATACTATTGGTTATGTGGATGGAAATGTAGTACCTTGCTCACGCATTGTAAACAGTATTAAAGAGCATGTATTAGAAAACAATCATGTGAATAGCAATATGTCAACAAAAGAAATTGTTAAAATGATGAAGTCTTTTATTGACTATGCAGAAGAACGTGAAAAGGAAACATTAAGTGTATAAGGAGAAATTAAGTGAATACAGATAAAGATTTAATTGTAGAAGATGATGAAATGGGTGAAACTGAATATTTATTGAGTTCTCCAAAAAATAAAGAACGTCTTTTACAATCAGTAAAAAATATTAAAGAAGGTAATGTTATTACACGCCCATTGCTTGATAGTGATTATGAACCTTCTATTGATGAATCAGTAAGTAAAACTGTGACAAATATTTTAAAAGGCTAATGCTATGAAACTATTTATTACTACCATATTATGTATATTTTTATCATCATGTACTATGGTTAATGTAGATATTGGTCGTTCATATTGCCCAAATTATAGAAATAGTTTAGGGGCAGATGTTAGAATTAATATGCAAAATGGTAGTAATATTTATATTCCAGTATCTTGTATAAGGATTGATTGATATGACAGGAAAGAATATTTTTGATGAATTCAATGATAGTGATTTAACATCAAAGTTATTATATGATTCTTGCAAAGAGCTTTTTGATGGAGCTACAGAATATGATTTATTACGGGCTTCAAAACTTTGTCCACCTTCAATATGGTATATGACAGATGAACAGGCAGATGAACTATATATTGCACATTCATTAATTGGTAATCATGGTATTTTTAGTTATACTTACGATAAGTTTAAAAACAAAGATTACGTGAAGGTTTTCAAATATATTTATAAGTTTAGTGGCGAAAGATTTTTTATTCAAGAAAAAAATAAACTTAAAAAGGCTAAAGTATATGATATTGCAATGCTTGCAATTGGTCTTGTAATTAATGAAGAACTGGAAGATGGTTATAATGAATATTGTCATACGCATAATCTAACTAAATCAGATTCTCTTTTGTTTATGTGGAAAGCATTAAACAAAGAAAAATATGATATACTGGATAAAGTCCGTGAAATTGGAAGTTACTATACTTTTAATATTTGTCGGTATAATGACGATAAAAAAGTTATTACAGAAAAATCATACGGGCTTACTGATGAAGTATTAGGTATGGAATTTATCAACATTGCAAATAAAATTATTGAAACACATGATATAAAACGGGAAAGATCATACAATGATTGAATTAGATATTGAAGCTGTAAATTTAGGGGCAACCTTTTATACTACGCCGTGGGAAAATGATACATTTTATTTTAAATATGAAAATAATTTATGGTATTACCTATATAAAAAACAGTGGTTTATTGCAGATCAAAAAACATATGTTGAGAAATTTAATAAAGGTCAAATGAAGGAAATTAAGTTATGTTGAATAAATTTTATGAACACTTAGATAATGTATCAATTAGTTCACCCCATTATGAAAAAATGACAGTAGAAGATTTAAAATCTATTGCAAGTGTATATGACAAAATTAAAGATTTAGATCAATCAAACGTTTTTATTTTTCCATCCGAAAGTAGTGATCATCGTTCATGGGATTGGGAAATTAAAACTTTGCGTAAAAATCTCAAAAAGGCTATTGTGAAATATGTAGATAAAAATACTGGTATCACAAGTGAAATTGAAGTATTATATATTGAAGATTATACAACTATTGAATGTTATATTGAAAAAACTGGATATACATTCACAGCAGACAAATCGGATATTGTTAAAAAACTTCAATAAGAGGTAATTATTATGAGCAAGGCTTTAGAATATATCAAACACTTAAATAAAACGGTTTTGAAAAATTTTCCAATTAATGAAAAAACGTTAGAATCAGACTGTCGTTATTTTTCTGCAAAATATGGTGAAAACTATTTACATCTATACTTTTTAGATATGGAATATGCATATTTTGAAATGAGAGAAAAATTTTCAGATGATTTTGTATTACGGCGCATTATTTATACGATTAACCGCATGATTAAGTATGCCAATACAGATACTGTTGAAAAATCATATAAAGCAGTATTAAAAAAAGTAACAGAAGATACACACACATTTTATAATTTTGTTAATATTTTGAATGAAAGTGGTATTTTACTTGATAGTAAATTGCTTTATGATTCAGAAGGATTTTGTAAATCAGATGATGATAAATTCATGTTAAGTTATGATTTTAGTAAAACTAAAAGCGGTTATGGAAATGAAGATATTGAATTTAGTTACATGGGTGTAACTATTCTTGAATTCAAAAAAGATTTACCTTTAGATGAACTGGTTTATAAGTGTAAAAAAGGTATGTTGGACTATACTAAAAAGAAAATTAAGTATCATGAATCAGAAATTAGTTCATTGGTAGAATTGGCAAAAAATTATATTATTTAGGAAATACTATGAAAAATAAAGTAAATCGTACAGCTAATGGAAATGAACCATCTCATTATCTAGGTCAAGAAATTAAATTTTGTGATGACACCATTGGAATTCATTATAAAGAACTTAGTGGAGCAACATTAGATTTTGCTGTAGGTTTGGCATTAGGTTATAAATCTAATATTTTGGAATGTAAAACTGGCGGTCATTGGATTGGGTATGATATTGTAGATAATCCAATTCAACCGTTTTGGCGTTGTGTTCGTGGACACCGTGAAGGTCGTGGTAAAATTCCAATTAAATCTTGCTCATTTCAACCATCACAAGATTCTGTTGATTTAATTGATTTGATTCAAGAATTTCGAATTAATGTTCGAAGTTATGATTATCATTGGGCAGAATGTACTATTGTTAAAAATGGTGTAGAATATAAATCGAATGAATCTTTATATGATGCTGTTTGTCGGGTAGTTGTTCTTTCACAGTTAGGTGAAATTGTAGATATTCCAATTGATCTTACCAAAGAAATTGAATTAAGTTATAAAATTGTGGGCTAAATAGTTGCATATTATAATTAGTGGATGTATAATAAACTTATCTTAAACGGAGAAGTAAAAATGTTAGAATTAGCAAATACAGCATTCACTAATTTCATTACCCCTGTTACAACTAACTATCAAGTTATTGCAAGCCGTCCGTTTCATTTAGTTGCATTTATTGGGGATGACCGCAATGAAGTGATTAAAAAAATTGAAGAACTAGTTTGTCAAGATGGTTATGAAGTTGGGGACGTTTATTTTATTAACAAAAATGGTGTAACAATACAATATTTTAATGATGGTCGTGTAGATGTTCGTCTTACTGGCGATTCTATGGCTGATGTTATGGATATTTATGTTAAAACAATGTTAGTTGAATATACTTCATTTAAGCGTAATAAATCGTCTTTAGATAGCGCACATTATGAAATTACGGGTGATGTAATTAGTTTTATTACAAATCTTTCTGAATATCATGGATTTGAAGTTAAAACTACTGAAACTGATGGTGATTATACTTATGAAGTTAATACACACCTTTTCAATATGTTTATTACTCAAGAAGAAGACCGTGATCGTGTTTTAGATGTAGAGATTTTTTACTAGGAGTTTCAAATGGCATTAAGTAAATTCCGCCGTGAAGCTCGTATTCAGTCACTTTTAAATGCAGGTGATATGATTGAAAACGTACATCAAGGCGGTTTGACTCATGAAGATATGGAAATGACCGTTGAAGAATTTCAAATTTTTTGTGATGAAAATATGAGAACTGCAAAAATTTTATATAAAATGGCTATGAAATTAATGGAAAAAAATGATGAAACATAAACGTTTTTGTTTAGAAACTTTAACAAACTATTACAATACTGGACTTATCTCTTTTTGTAAAAATCGCTTTGATTTTACTAAATTAAAAAATCCACTAACTACAGATCGTTGGATAAGACTTTATATTGGTGAAAATACAACAATGTTGCACTTTTATAGATATGATGTTGTGATGTTTCGTAAAGACGGCAATCTATTGTCATTTAATTTATCAACTTTCAAGGATTACCTAGCAGGTACGCAGAATGAAAAGTTCAAACAATGGAAAGAAGAACAAAGTTGATTTAATTGTTGAAAAATTAGACAATTGTGGTTATAAAAGACCACAATCAATTCAAGATTTAATTGACAATAGGGATATTATGTTTAAAATAATATCTGATTTGTTAGATGACGAAATGGAAAAGCATGATGTTTTGTAAATTTTTTGGATGCAAGTTTATTAAAGTTGAGAAACAAGAACCTATTGATGTTTTATTTAAAATACGTTATACTTTTTATAAAGAATGTGTACGTTGCAAATCTAAAATTGAATTTTCAAGCTATTTAAATTAATTGGAGCTTATAATGAAAAAGCCTGTAGTTTATGTAAAAATTAATGATGGTGAACATAAAGGACGTGAAGCCCTTATTACTGGTTATGATCGAAATAAATATTTTGAGGTAACATTTACGGATGATGGTGAAATTGAATATTTCAAAGGATTTTATTTGACTGGAATTGAAAAGCTCAAATATAATCACCGATATTTCTTACAAGATTGTGATAGTGAACATACTATGACAAATAAAGAACTATGGGCAGATTATAAACGACATACACGGCGAAATTTCTTGTCTACCAAACGTCATGAATTTCAGATTTGGATTTGGGATGATGAAAATAAAAAAGAAACAAAGAAAAGTTTCAATAATTTAAATTTTTCACAGCTTAAAACAAAGATGCGTTATGCTATTCAAAATAAATTATCTTTTAGTGCAAATGTAACTATGTATCGAACTAATGGTGGTTTTTCTTGGGAAGATATTGTTGAAGTATCATTTAAAAATCGTAACTATTGGCTTCCAAACACACGGCGTTTTAAAGATGCTAAAAAGTATCTTGCAAGCTTTGAGCGTGGTATTGTACGATTAGTTGAAGGTAAGGAATAAATATGGACGATATTAAGTATACAATTCAAGATTTAATTGATATGAGTGGTGAATTAAGCCATGATAATATTTATATGGATAATAATATCAATATTGAAAACATCATCAATATTGGTTATTTGGATGATACATTTTTTAAAAAATTTTATTCCGATGAAATCCGTGAATTATGGAAAGCTAAAGTAGTATTATCTAAAAAACATAAAGATGACCATGATTGTAAATATCAAACTACTATTACAGTTCATTACTTTGATGATTCTCCATTTATGATAGAACATCGTTATGGTAAGTGGGGTTCATCCCAAAGTTATAGAGTTTTTGATCATGAAGTATTGAAAAAACTTCGTAAAAGCTTTATACTTGAACGGGAAGAACAAATTGATTTTTATTCACGTGATACTGATGTAACAGCCTTTGTTCATATTAATGGTAAGTTTTAATGCAAGAAAAAGATATTGACCATTTGATTGCTGAATATGAATATTGGCTTAAACTTGTTAAGGAATCAATTTCATATTCTTATATGAAACGAATTGAAATGTATAATATGTACTCATATGATTTTAATGGACATTTTCCTACAGCCATAGACTATATCATTAACTCTTATGCTAATTTATCAAATAATTATATTTTAAATCATTTGTATGGTCTAAAAAATTCTTATTATATTGATATTGAAAGACAAACATCAGTGATAGTTAATAGTTTGGCACAACTTTACTTGATGAAGCCTGTTAAAATAGTATATAATAGTTCTAATTGCAAATTGATTGAAAATATCATAGAGAAAAAGGAATAAGTTATGAATAAAGAATTTATTGATCGTTTTATGGTTGATATGACTGGATGGAAGTTACATTGTCGTACACCTGAAAAACACATGCTTGTAAATGACGAATTAAAACGTATTATTGATTGTGATTATTCACAATCTGAGACAACATATAAAGTTCGTATTTTATCCCCAATTAAAGATGATGAGCGCCGTAGCTTTATTACAAATGATGATAAGTGGGATAAATTATGCCAATCATATCAAATGGAATTGAGTGAAGTAATTCTTTATTGTGAAGGGAAACTATTTCAGGATAAAATTTGATGAACTTAGCCAAGAAAGCTTTGGTGGATGATCATAGATTAGAAACATTCAGTATCAAGACTTTTGATACTGGATTTTCTATTACTGATATTCAAAATCATTACAACAAATTTAAAAATGCAGGATTTAATATATTTCCAGTAAAAATAATGCTAAATGAATACACTGATATAACGGTTTATAATCACTATCATAATACAGCATTTATTCATTATGCATGTGAAACAGGATTTGTATGCACATCTTTTAAGGATTCTGAAAAATCTATTGTATTTGAAATTGATGATATTTTATATAAAATTGATGCAGAGCATAAGAAGCCTGATGGAACATGTGGTATTAAATTAGCTACACAGCAAGATTGTGATAAGATATTACAAAGTTATCCAATAATAGATATTAATGAACGTTCCCGATATGCAACGTACCATTGTTATGCACTTTTTAACAATACAATTAGATTATTTAATAAAAATGAGGGTGGTAGAAATGATTATGGATTCTAACGATATTAAAATTATTAACAATTTTTTTAATTTAGATTTTTATGCAGTTCAGGAAGAAGACGGTAAAAGAGTTAGATATGATTTTACAAATGATCTTAATGATAACTTTTTCAATTCATTTGAAATATGTTTTTTAATTACATTTGAAGGAACAAGTGTTAAAATGGAGTTTGAATTGGGTGAGCTATATAAAATTATTGTAGTTCCAAATGACTTTAAATTTCATATTCATGCTATTAATTATCTAAAACAATGTATAAAAGAAGCACATTCAATTTATCATGATAATGATAATTTTTTACAGTATATTAATAGTATTAATAGTAAAAATCTGTATACGATTAAGCTTACAGATGGTACAGAAATTCTTACTCAATATATTGGCAAATCACATAATCAAGAAAGTATTTCACTATACCAGTGTATTGATGGAAATATATATACGTTAAGTGAAAGTGATAATTCATACCGCAGTATTACATCACATAGAATTATAGGATTTTAAAATGAAAAAGAAAATATTTTGTTCATGGGTAATTGAAGATATTGCCGAAATTACTAAAATTATTGGTATTGATGCCTTAACTTTAGATGATATTATTGATTCTGAAAAATTTCAGGTGGTATCATTTGATTTAACTGATACTGGAAAGGTAGTAATTGCAGGGCATAGTTATAAAAGTGGATTCTGCCCATATCTTGAAAATATGGATGAAGATAATGAAAATACTTATTATTATGTTCTAAGCAAGAATAAGAAAAATCTTTTAAGTGTTGTTAATAATTGGGATATTTTAACGTTCTATGTAAAGGACGTAAAAGTTGAGCCTAAGCAAGTTCGTATCAATGGAAAAACATATGATACCGATAAAAAATTAAAAAGTGGATATTATTATGATTGGGGGCAGAAAATTGATTATACAACTTATGATTATTCTATTAAGGTAGTTACTGAAGTTGGTACTCATACTGTTTCACTATATGATTTATTATCGAAAAATACAGAAGTTTATTTAGTTAATTAAGGAGCATGTGATGCAAGGTCGTGGACAATTTAATATGAAAGGTAAACTAATTCGTGACCTTGATTGCAAGTGTTGTACACTTTTTAATTTTAAAAAATTGGATTTATATAAAGATAAACTTACTCATAAAAAAGAAGCCAGTGAATATATGAATGACAATGGAAGTCATTTATATCCGCCTTTAGTAAGTTTATTCAAAAATGAAATCTTAGATATTTCTATTGATCATCCCGTAGGTGAAGATGTTATTTTTCTTAATGGCGAATTTTTTGGATATGCAAGTGATTGGATGGAACTGTTATCATTGGCTGATGCATATGGTATTGAATATAAAAATTATAATGAATTAAAAGAAAGGGTGGAAGATAAGTTATATGGCTATTGAAGAAACAATAAAAATGTTGAATGTGGCACGAAAAAACAATAGTAAACAAATAATAAGTAGTATGACTGGTATTACCGTAGATTATTATCAACCAACAAGA
>JACCDV010250565.1_pt1 | contig 49894 bp, 49 predicted proteins | sample 7446131 | NCBI WGS metagenome assembly JACCDV01 (sample SAMN15323448, study PRJNA562643) | freshwater metagenome | isolation source: river surface water | place: USA:Blue River Watershed | collected 2017-08-17
AAGCCCGTGTAGCGCTGCTCCCTATCAAAAACCCGGTCATTCAACCGGGTTTTGTTTTTAAAACGGTCAACACTTTCATTTATCGATTCAAAGGCATTACGAGGTACATGAACGACGAATCCGATGCGCCACGGATCACCAGTGGCTTTCCAGGACCAGCAAATGAGAGGGTCACACTATCACTCTCTACACTCGGTAAGCACTCCGAGAGGTATCCAATATGAAAATTAATATCGAGATCGTCGCCTGTAAGTGCGGCGTCGATAGAATCCGACATCTCTCCTACATCATTTGAACGAGCCGTCGCTGTAAAGATTTTTTTCTTTGGGTAGACGTGAAGTCCTACATGCTGATCATTACCAGAGAACACACGAGCCTTGCGAAGCATCTCGGAAAGATCACCTTTCAGCATCGTTGCTTCGGTCGCGGTCGTTTTTGGCACGATCTCTTTGTAATTCGGGAATGTGGCATCAACCACACGAGACACAAATCGCACTCCTCCCCCAGAGAGCACAAGCTGTGCATCTTCTGTAGCGATCATTACCATCTCCTCGTCGATTCGCTCAAGTATGTGACTCAGTTCGAGCGCATGCTTGAGTGGTACAAGAAGCTCGTTTGAATCTTTTGCGCCAGTACCCGTAATAGTTTTTTCCGCGAGACGGAATGAATCGGTCGCTACAGTGACCATGGATCCATCTTTGATCACGATATAGATACTTCCGAGGTCTGGGCGGATCATTGATGGCGAGGCTGCATAACTAACAGCCTGTAATCCGCGCATAACACGCTCTCTATTGATTGAAATACCCTTTTTAGTAGTGGAGGTAGGGAGTACAGGGAATTCAGCTTGTGGCACGGCTTTTATGAGGGTTTTCGTTCCTCGTGATTCGATCAAAAGATTTCCTTCTTCACTTGAAAAGGTAATAGTCTCCCCGTTTATCGAGCGCACGGTCTGTGTAAGGATCGTTGCTGGTACTGCAATAGTTCCCTTTTCTTGGATATTTGCAGGAACGGTGATCTCTACCCCTGCTTCGAGATTCGTTGCACGAATAACCAACTCTTTCTGTGCGTCGATGAGAATGCACGACAAGATCGGGAGGGATTCTTTTTTCCCCACAACACGTTCAGCGATCTGGATCGCATTCAGTATTTTTTCTTTGGTCGTGTCTATCTTCATACAGTTTTAATAAAAGATTATTACTACTATTAGTGACGGGGATAACGGGATAACTCAAATTGAGCTAGGAAATACGCGATAATTTCGAGCACTGACCGACGTGGATAACTGCTGTGCGAGCGATGTGTAACGCGTGGATTCGCACGTCGTGGAAAACATAACCATGTTGTTCATCGTGACTTCATGGTTCTGTACCCCGCGCTGTTCCCTGTGGTATGCACGCGATATCCACATAGGCTAGGCGTGAATCAGCGCACGAATGTGGTCGAGCTCCTGTTCGAGCGAACTCGAGGTTTTCATTTCCTCCTTGATCTTTTCGCACGAGTGAATGACTGTCGTGTGATCACGGCCACCAAGCTTTTCTCCAATTGATGGATACGAAACAGCAAATTCCTCACGAAGCACATACATGATGATCTGGCGCGGCTTCACGACCTCCTTCTTACGAGTCTTTTCGTAGATGCTCTTCTCAGGCACTTCGTAGTACTGGGCAATGCGGCGAACCACTTCGTCGATAGACACACCGCGGTTTGGCTTTACGTTGTGCTTAATGAGTGCGCGTACATCTGCATGCGATATACCCTTCCCTTTCAACTGGGATTTCATGACGATCATATTGAGCACACCTTCGAGTTCGCGAATGTTACCTCGTACATTCTCCGCGATGTACTGAATGATGTCGTCAGGGATAGAGAATCCATGCTGCTCGATCTTTGCAGAAATGATCGATGTGCGTGATTCCACATCTGGCTCAGGGATCTCGGCGATCATGCCGCCCGCAAAGCGACCCTTGAGGCGATCTTCGAAGCCCGGCAAGAGTGCAGGGTGCTTATCAGATGAGAAGATGATCTGCTTATTGTTGTCCCGTAGTGCATTGAAGAGATGGAAGAGCTCCTCCTGCGTCTTCTCGGTGTTCGCGATGAACTGTACGTCGTCCATGATCAGTACGTCGTACTGTCGGTACTGGTCCTTGAAGTTGTTGGCGTGTCCTGCGCGTACTGCATTGATGTAGTCGATCGCAAAGCGCTCAGAGGTCACGTAGAGCACCTTCTTATTGCTGTGGGCCTTCTTAAAGTAGTTCCCTACAGCCTGAATAAGGTGTGTCTTTCCATGGCCAGTCGAGCCATAGATAAAGAGCGGATTGTATGCGAGTCCTGGGCGTTCAAGCACCGCCTTAGCTGCCGCATGGGCCAGCTGGTTGAATGGGCCAACTACGAAGGTCTCAAAGGTGTATCGAGGATTAAGATTGTCGCGCTTGTCTATATAGAGCGACTGGAGATCAAAGGATGCATTCTGTTGAGGCTCCTGTTTCTGTGGTTTTCGGTCCGCGGTTGGTGCCGTGCGGTGCACAACGTACTCCACAGTACGGATCGAGTTATCGAGCGAGCGAAGCGCCTTGAGGATAAGCTTGTGATGCTTATCAGAAAGCCATTCTTTTACAATTTTTGATGGGACTGCAACCTGTACCGTTCCCCCATCACGATGCGAAATATCGGTATTTCGGAACCATGTGCGGAACGATGCCTCTGATGTGCCTAACTCGATCTGAACGAGTGCGTTCTGCCATAGTTCTCGGTTAGTCATCATAGAAAGTACGGAATGTCAGTGAGAACAATGCTCCGCATTATACGCACTTCGCGCGTGGTGGGAATCTTGACCGACCTCCTGCGCGATGTTGACAACCATGTGGATAACGCGGGGACAACGAAATGATACGCATTCATTATTTTTTTGAACGTTGCGTTTTTGTGAACGTACAGGCATACTGTCGGACATGTCGACTAAGCGAACATACCAACCGAAAAAGCGAAAGCGTTTGAAGACGCACGGCTTCCGCATCCGCTCAAAGAGCACCAAGGGTGTATCGGTTCTCACCAAGCGCCGCCGAAAGGGCCGCTCAAAGCTTACCGTCTAGTTTGCCAGCCCATTTTTGGCCGTATGCCTAAAAAACACCGGCTAACAGGGGCACAAATTCGACGGCTGAAGCCAGAAAAAAGGCTTAATTCAAGCCTTTTTTCGCTTTCTGCCACTCGGACAGACTCAGAAACGACACAGATCGCTTGTGTGGTCTCCAAGAAGGTTTCCGCTAAGGCGGTGGTCCGAAATCAGGCGAAACGCCGTATGCGAATGGCTCTCAAGCATGCCACCCTCCCCTCTCATCTATCGATAATCCTCACGGCAAAGAAGGCGGTCGTGAATACTTCATACGCACTCATACGCGACGATGTGTCTGCGCTCGTCGAGAAACTTCGTGGCGGGAAGTAGTCCGAACGGGTACAATCACTCTCTATATGATCTCTGCAGCTTTCCATTCCATCGTCTACCTTCCTATTTATAACGCACTTGTGTACTTCGTAGACGTGGTTCCAACGCACGATATTGGCATCGCGGTTATCATTGTGACCATTATCGTACGATTCATACTGTATCCACTCTCAAAAAAGGCCATCAAATCACAGATGGCAATGAAAGCGGTTGCCCCGGAGATCGAGGAGATCAAGAAAAAGTTCAAGGATAAACCAGAGGAGCAGGGTCGAGCCATGTTTGCGCTCTATCGCGAGCGAAAGGTCAACCCATTTTCCGGGTTCTTGCTCTTGTTGATACAGCTTCCGATCCTTCTTGGGCTCTACTGGGTCTTTGCCATGGGTGGCTTCCCAGAGGTGAATCCAGAGCACCTCTACTCCTTTGTGGCGCTACCAGAGGCGGTGAATATGGAATTTCTCGGACTCATTCACATGAGCGGGCATAGTGTGGTGCTCGCGGTGCTGGTAGCGATTACGCAAGCAATCTACACACGCCTATCCATGGGGCCAAAGGGCACAATTACCCAGACCGAGGCCTCATTCTCAGAGGAAATGGCTAAAAGCTTCGATATTCAGGCGCGATACGTTTTGCCAGTTATCATCGGTGTGGTCTCGTACTTCGTAGCAGCTGCCGCTCCCCTCTACTGGGTTACCAGCAATCTCTTTATGATCGCGCAAGAATTCTACGTAGGCCGTCGTTTTCATGGCCGAAACACGATGTAGAGCCACTTAGCGGGGACTCGTCAAGTCGCGCGTATTCTGAAAAAGGCGTATAGTGCCCTCCATGCACGATACGGTTGAAACCATCCTTAAAGAACTCCTTACCGCTATGGGCATTACTGATGCCACGGTATCTCGATCAGAAGTTGCGGGCCAGATGATATTTTCTATACAAACCTCAGATGCACGATCACTGATCGGCGCACATGGCGATACCGTCCACGCGATGGACATGTTGGTGAAGAAGATCGCTGAGAAGAAGGTCTCTACCGAGAGTGCGCAAGATCTCCATTTCCTTATCGATGTAAATGACTACCGCGTAAAACAGATCAAGGATCTGCAAACGAAGGCATTGATGATGGCTGAACGCGCGCGTTCATTTCAATACGATGTTGAGCTCTCTCCTATGAGCGCATATGAGCGTCTTATAGTGCACACCACACTACAGGATGCACCGAATGTAAAAACAGAGTCAGCGGGTGAGGGTCGCAACCGTCGGGTTGTTATAAAGTACGCTGCATAAGCGTTCTCCCCTACGAACACAGCCACTTTTACAGTGGCTGTGTTCCATTTTGGAGTTGTTGTGCTGCCGGCAGTGTCTGTTGCGGGGTCACGTACTTGATCTGGAGATTCATGATATCGGGGTTGATTTGGTAGAGAATCAGATACGCACCGAGCAAAAGAAGAAGCCCAATGACTACATCACCCAATATTTCCTTTGCATGCGACTTCTCACCCCACGCATCAGACGACATGTATTGGTAGCCTGCCCACGCAATACGCAGTACTGCGAGAATTGCGCCGAGCGAGAGCGTTATCTTGAACGCGTTATTAATGAACGTGCCAAGATCGTTCTGTGATGTGCCTATCGATGCGCCCGTAAGGCCAAATATTTTCTGGAAGTTGGCATCTTGTGTAAGTGGCACGAACCCGCTTTGTTGTGCAAGCACAATCACGGGGAGTGAAAGAGTAAGTGCGAAGGCGCTTGCAGTCAGAAATGTTTTTCGTGTGATACGCATACCATCATTATTCACTGATTCTAAGGAGCCAGAGTGATTTATCCGCAGCGTCTCGCCAGCCGAGATATGTGCCCGACTCATCTATCATCGGGTCTTCTACGTCGTACGACGTGCGGGTGTCTGCAACAAAGAAGCGTTCAGCAGTACCCTCACCCCCCTGGATCTTCCACCATACGTCGTTTGTGTGTACTGCGCCTTGATACCACTGCAGCAAAAACTGTGCAGGTGTTGGCGCGCTTGGTACGGCGCAGTATGCAATAAGACCAGCTCCTGGTGCCCATATGCACTTATCAGCTGTGGTATTGATGGGCAGCTTCACCGCAGGTTTTGAACCGGATTTCACGTAAAGCGAGAGTTCACTACCCCTCGATGTCCCGTACAGATACGCATCTGCGGTTTCGTGGTGTGCGAGCGTGAGACCTGGCTCACCACTCACCAGTGGCTTCATTGCTCCTGCAGGGGAAACGATAAACGAGTATCCAGCAACGTCATCTGATGCCATTTGCACAATAACAACACGTCCATCTGGAAGCGCTTGCGCATGCCATTGAGAAAGCGGTGAACTGAACACTTTTTTAACCCCCGCACCCTTCCAGCTGGATGTCACGCCTACTGAACCCCCCTCAGGAAGCTGGGTCATGAAAAATACTCCTTTGGACGATGCCTGGTTGTTTGGAATATCGATCGCAACGATGTTCGATGGCAAGTATGTTCCCTCAAGTACATTTGGTGTCGAGGTCGATGTCACCACTGTTGTCGTTGCAAAGGTGCCTGCAAATGATGTGATCATACCTGAGTCATTTGTTGCGCGCAGTATCACATCGCCCGATCGCGAAAATAGTGCATCCCGCACCTTCGGGAACAGTGTATTGGTCATTCGATTGATGGTGCTCACGCCAGGATCTGCGCGCAAAATATTTCCCGTTGCGCGCTCTGCAATGAATACACCCTGTCCCCCAGCCGCGAACCCAAAGCCCGCCACCGGTGTTTTCGTAACGTGCCAGAGACGAGGTGCCTGTTTGCCGAGCTCTGCGGTCGATGTGCCCGAGCTTCCTTGCGAGGTCATATTTTCGAATGTGCTCCCCACAGATCCACCGAACGATGACGTATCGCTACCTCGTCCTGCCGATTCTGTTACCGTTTGTTCAGTTTTGTTCTTGATGAAAAAGTAATATCCGCCAAATCCACCGATGATCATCACGAGGATAGCTGCGAGAACGAACTGGATCACTTTGTTTTGCATAATCTTATTGTCCGGTGAATGGGTCTACCCCGCCGTTCATTGCTCCAGAGCCAGAAAAGCCCGCTCCAAACACGATATCCCAGACAGCATTTGCATCGAGCTGGTAGTTTTTCTTATGCGTAAGCGCGAGCTCCACTTTTGCCTCGCCACCGCCCTCCCCTGCGTTGATGGTGATCGTGTTCGGACGCTCTTTGTTCGATTCGATGGTTGTGCGGTTCACACGCCACACATACGAGAACTGTGGATCATTTGGGCTGACCGCTTTGGCAAAGTATGGAATAGCAGCGAACGATGTCTCAACGTCACTGACGTACGTTTTTGAGGTGAGTGCGTTGTGATACATCGTGCCATAGAGCGGGTGATCGATGTACAGTCGCACAGGTGGTGTCGTGACGGTAATAGTGTGCGTGCGCTCAGCACCAATTGTTTTGTCAGACGATGTCACGTTCACCGTAATAGTCGTGCTGTTTTGCAGCGACCGGATCGGTACCGTGATCGACGACCGACCCTTTCCCGTCGCGATAATTGATCCATCCTGAGTCCACGTGAAGTTCAACTGTGCAGCAGGAAGCTCTACCCCTTTTTGGAATAGGTGTGGCAGCGCCTGGAACGAAATGTTTGATCCAAGACTTGGCAGATGACGTCCCCGATACAGACCTGGCGTGTTCGAGTCGGACTCCCACATAAGATCAACAGAATACGGAGCTATGGTAAGAGTCTTGGTCTCGGCTATACCTTCAACCGTAACACTCATGTCCATCTTTTCACCAGAATTGGGTGCGACGGTTTTGTAGTTGATCTCCCCTTCCCCCTGCAGGACAACGGTACCGTTGTTCTTCCACGTGATGACGCGGCCAGAAAGTTCTACAAGAGGGTTTTGTACGGTGAGTGTTACGGCCTCGTTCGGTTTTGGGTACGAAGGTGAAACGGTTAGAAACAGTGAATCACCGAGGTCCACCTGCGCATAGACCGGTATCGCGAGCAGAAGGACTATGATCGGGGTAAGGAATTGTCTCATACGATACCTGGAGCAAGTGGAGGTTCTGCTGGAGTTGAAGGCGCTGCAGGAGGAGTCGGAGCGATCGGTGCGGCAGCAATAGGAGTCGGTGCTGCGGAAACAGGCGCAGCTGCTACGGGTGGTGCGATCGGCGCGGCGGCAGGAACCTCCTCAGCCATTGGTGTGGTCTTTGTCGACGCGAGCTGAGATCGCTTCTCCTCAACAGCGGCTGTTCGCGCATCGCTCGCCTCCTGCAGATCTTGTTTTGCTTTTTTGATCGCCAGAATTTGAGATGGGTCCGAAGTAATGATCTGGTCTTCGGTGTATGACGCGATCACCTTGATCGCAACGTGCTTGAGGCCCGCAAAGAAGATCCCCTCTCCCACGTCAGATTCAAGGAGAAGATACTTCTCTTCGTCGGAGAGTTTGAAAGTCTGCTGCACAAGATCGACGGATGTCGGCGACTGACGAAGGAGCATTTGGATCGATGAGTTAGTGATCATCGGCACGCCATACGGTGAATTCAAGAAGTCGGAGACGTCCTGCGTGATCGTTGAAATGCCAAGGAAGTATTTTCGGCCGCGCTTCGCGATCGAAAAGAGGAACGATGCCGTATCTTCCGAGCGCATCATCCACCACGCCTCGTCGATGATGAGGAGTCGTTTGCGGAGCTCTTTGCGCACGGTATTCCAGATGTGGTGCGTAATGATGTACATCGCCACTGGCTTGAGGTCGTCTTCCATGTCTCGTACGGAGAACACCACAAGCTTCTTGTTCATGTCGACATTTGTCGGTCGGTTCATAAAGCCAGACCACGTACCCTTCGTGTACTTGGAGAGTCGTTGCACGAGCGATTCGCTTCCCTCCATGCCCGAGAGTACGAGTTCGAAGTCTGAAAGCAACGGTGGTTCCACCGCTGCAAAGTTAGCGTCCGCTGTGATGTCTTTCAGTGCGTACGTCTCGGTAATAGCGCGGTCGATCACTGCATCTTCTTCGGGGGTAAGACCGCCAAGCATGATGCGGAAGAGTCCCACGAGCGTAATGATGTTGTTGCGTAGCACATCCGACGGACTTTCGTCTTCGCGCGGAACCGGGAGATCAAATGGATTGATGTGGTGCTCGGACGAGAGCGATATATTGAAATAGCGACCACCGACGGTTTCAGCGAGGTATTCATATTCGCGCTCAGGATCGATCACGATCACTTCGGTGTCGAACATGAGGGAGCGAAGGATCTCAAGCTTCGTGGTGTATGACTTACCGGCACCAGACTTCGCAAAGGTTACTGAGTTGTAGTTCTCGAGCGAGAATCGATCGAAAAGGATGAGTGATGAGTTGTGGCGATTGATACCGTAGAGAATGCCGCGATCGGATGTAAGGTCGAATGAGATGAATGGAAAGATCGAGCTCAGTGGTGCCGAATTGAGCTTCGTGTGCACATCGAGTTCGTCTGTGGCGATCGGGAGTACGGATCGGAATCCCTGCTCCTGCTGGAAGAGCGCGGGGCGGATATATACAAGGCGCGACTCAAGGATCGAGCGGATCTCGGACTCGGTTTTGTCGACCTCCTCTCGTGTAGCGCCGTAGATCGTCATGTACAGGCCCACATCGAAGATGCGTTCCTGTGCTTGCTGGAGAGAGTCGCGGAGCTGTTCAAGGTCGCTGTACGCTGTGTCCAGCATTGGATCGCGCACCATCCCCTTTTCTTCTCGTGTCGAGATCTGACTCTGTACCTCTGCGACCTTTTTTTGGAACTTTCGAAGCATCTCGTTCGTGTCCATCGGGTGCACAAAGATCGAAATATCGATCACCTTGTCCATGTTGATGATGGGCGCGAACCAGCCCGTAGTCAGGAAGCGTGGATACGAGATGACGAAGAATGTGCGGGCAATTTTCTCTCCGAGATCAAGTTCGTGCGACGAGATCTTCAGTGCGTGTGGCGCAATGACATCCTGAAGGTCGAGCACGCCTGTCTGATAGATCTCCTCCGGCAATACCGGTAGTACATTTGGCCCGAGCTCCTCCTTTTTTCCGAGTAGTGAATCGAAAAGTCCCATACTTATTGCTGTTGGAGCGACATCGGCTTCGAGTCTTCGCCTGGGTTAAACATTTTGTAGAGCAATTCGATCGCCTCTTCGGTTCCGAGTTGTACGGTTCGCACACCTGTGCGCACGAGTCCTTGCTGCACGATCGCGATACGCTGCTCAAGTTGCGTGGCCTGTTCTTCGAAGGTGCGATTTTCTTCTGCTGCATTTGTCTTCTTTTTGCCGAATGGCAGCAGTGAGGCAGCTCCCCCACTCGTTGAAATAACCGCCGGGGTGTATGGCACCACGATAAAGAAGTTCTTTGTCATGATGTTCGCAGCCTCGGTGAAGCTTCGAATGAACTCGATGTATTCTCGGATCTGGATACGCATCAGATCATCGAGCTGCCCTTTATACGCCTCTTCGAGTGTTGCCACGTATGGGCGAATATCTAGCTGTCGAGATTGTACGAAGATCTGGCACGAGAAATCGAGTGAGTTGAGGAAGTTTTGGAACTGCACGATGAATGCAGTCTGCTCGTCCTCTGATTTAAGTGCGAAGTTGATCGATGAGGCAAGGAGTACCGCTCGAAGGCCGTTATCTTTCATGATGACGATGCCATCACGCACCTCTTTGATCGGCACGAAATCCTGGGTCGACTTATTCTCACTGCGGGTATTTACTTGCTGCGGCATAGGTTATTGCTGTGTGAGCGCCTTGAGCGCTTCGCGAGGGGTACGGATACCGCGAGAAACATCTTCCGAACGAATAGCCTGCCGATCGTTTTCGTTACCATACCCAGCGGCTATGCGCTCCTTAATATCGAGGCTCCATGCAAGTTCGTGGAGGCGACTATCGGTGAGTTTGGGCACGTAGAGATTGTCTTGCGGGAGCGTTGGATTCACTTTTGCTTCCTGGATACGCTTCTTTGTCTTGTTGTTCCAGAGGTAGAGCTTGGTATGGATCATGTAGTAAAACGCCGTTTCAATCGCGATCATGAAGGGTCGGCCGTTGTACTGCATGAACGCGAGCGCGACCGAGAAGCACACGACACCAAGCGCAAGTGGAGCTGCAATAAACGTAGGCAATAAGCGCCACAGTACATACGCGAGGCCGAGTCCGCCTGCAATATAGACGAATTGCTTGAATGTGAAGGGTCCGAAGATCTTATCTTCGACCTCAATGAATTGAGGTACTTGGAACTGCATGCTCTATCAGTATACCCCGTGCGATACGGTGGAATACTGACTTTTCACAGCTGCGATATTAAATTTGTTCTCGATACGGATCGCCCTCGATCGATTTGCGCTCATGTGAGGCAGATCCGGCGTAGCTTGTTGATACCTGCGCGCGAACCGCCCTGCCTTCCACTGGAGGAGGCGGTGGTGTTGCGGGTGCAACAGGTGTCGCAGCTGGTACTGGCGTTGTGGGAATTGAAGTGGCTGGGTCGGCGGGTGCTTGCGGTACCGTTTCTGTATTGGTTTGGAGGGTCTGAGCGCGCACGGCATCAACATCGGATACGATCTCTTCTGTGGCGCTCGGGTGATCCAGATGTCGCTCCATTTCTCCGCGAATCGGATCGAACACGAACTGAGAAATACTTCCTGCAAGGTCTAGGGCAACTTCATCGGTCACCGAAAGGTCATTTTTGAGACGGTCTTTCAGTTCGGATACTGGATGAAAGCCTAAAAGTGTGAGCATGACGTTGTTTTCCAGCACCTGCCACTGGTCGATGTGTAGCTTGTGCCCCTTTGCGAGCTCGCGCATATGTGCCTGCACGTCTGCCGAAAGGATCGCGTCTTGCACCACCTTTGGCAGCGAGGCGAATCGCTCAGCCATTACCGCCGAAAAGTCCTGTTGGTCATCCATATGTTAGTGTGCAGCGTCTCCCCCACCTTTGGTCTTTTCAATGGCCCCCTTCAGGTCTTTCAACAGGTCGTTTGCCGACTCCTTCTTCGTGTACTTTTCGTAGTGGTGCTCAACCATATGAGCCCCTGATGATCCGCCACCGAGTACACGATATTTCCCTATTCCGATACCCGCGCGGTTCGATACATCAGCTGCCACGTTATGGAGTTGGGCTTTGGAGTTGTCTTCCGCGGTCTTGACTGCGGTTTTTGTTTGCTCCTTCACATTCTTATCGATAGTCGCATTGAGCTGCTTATACGTGGTATCAGCTTTTTTGTATTCGGTTTCTCTCTCGCGCATGTTTGTTGCGGCGCGCTTCTGGCGTTCCAATAGTGCGTCTGCTGGAGCCTTGATCTCCACCTCGATTGAGCTGATCTTTTCGTGAGCGCTCGAAATACGTTCGTCGATCTCCTGGATCGCCTGTGCATGCGCGGCCTTCGTGGTTTCGATCTTCTGTATCTGCCGCTCTTTCTCCTGGCCACTCATCTTCTCCGCAGCCTGCGCCATCTTCTGGATCTCTGCGTCGTTACTTGCAACCTTCGTCTCTCGTTCCTTCTTGATCACCTCAACCTGCGCTTGCGCCTTTTGCATTTCTGGTGCGCGCTCGATCTTGTTCTGTGTGACTTGTTTTTCGGCCTGGTCCTTCAGTGTCTTGTCATTGGCAGCCGAGTTTTCTACGCGAGCTTTCTCGAGCGCTGCGTTCGCCGTGTCGAGATTCGTCTTGGCTGTCTTGAGATCATCTTCGTGTTTCTTGAGCTCTGCCTTATGTGCTTCGTCGCGAATTGCCGCCTTGTCGCTTGCGGTCACCTGCGCCTGCTTCGCGCGTTCTTCTGCGGCAATTGCGCGTGCATGCATGTCGTCAGCGAGGCCACCCTTCGTCTCTCCCGCGAATTTGCCCTTGAGTCCTGAGTTTGCAGCGATAGCTTTACCAAGCTGTGTATTCATCATATTGAAGCTGCTCTTAGCGCTCTTATCGAGGAGCGCCTTCTGCTTGCGAAGTTTTTCGACATTTGCCCAATCCTCAGCCTTACCTGACTGCAACGCGGTCATGCGTGCCTGTTTGAGCTGCGCGCCCTTGGAATCTGCCCAATTGCCGAGCTTCACGCCGGCTGTTCGCTGCAAGAACTTGCCACCGGCAGCTGCGCTCCACGCAAACGGCAGCATTGTTGCGGCTTGGCCGAGTCGCACGCCGCTGATCGAGCCTGCCAGTGAGCTTGAGAGTCGGAATGATACGAAAAGGAGACCGGTACCCAGGAAATACACAAACAGCACACGCCATCCATCTGCAAGCACTTGGCGGGCGGGGTCGGTAAGGAGTGCGCCTATTGTATCTTCAGGGCGGAGTGAAGGCGAAGCGGTTTGAAAAATGAGGATCGAGATCGAAAGGAAGATCATCAAAAGCGGTGCGAAGGCTGCGTTATTGATGAGTGAGCGCCACCAATTGCTCCAGCCGAACTGGCTCGCCTCGAAGTGCGGCGCAAGGTACGTTACGTACGCGAGCGGTGCAGAGAGCATCAAGACCACGAAGAGGATCGCGCGCGCAATGATGAGAAATGCGCCGTAGAGGATGACAGCCGCGAGGAATGACAAGATAAGGAAGCCGAGTATACCGAACGAGAACGCTTTGAGCGCTCCCCCGCCATCCGGTTCGTTGTAGATCTTAGCTGCTAGTGCGCTCGTATCCCATGTGCCGGTGATATGCAGTGGCGCGAGCACTTTATCCGCGATACTGAAGACTTGTGTGCCGCCACCTGTGCCACCCGCCCCTGCGGTTTGCGCGTAGATCGCGTATGCGAGGAAGTTGGAGGAGTCGATAATGATCTTCGTGAACAACAGACTGAAGTTCATGAGTACTGCGATGATGAGTACGCGAGCAATCAGCTTCTTTTGTCCGTATTCTTTCAGGCCAAGGATGAGACTCACGGCAATGAATACAAACATGCCGATCATGATGATGTTTGCGACATCCCGGAAGAAGGTCCAGCCACCATTAATGGCGGTCATGATGTTGTAGTCGGCGCTTGGTTGCGAAAGCGTTTCGCTGAAGTTAATGATGACGCGATTGATCGCGAAGTCGAAGATCGAGCCTGAAAGCTTGAGAAACGAGCCCCCAACGGAGAGCATTGCCGAGCTCGACCAGCGTGCTATTGGGCCCGCGAAGCATTCGACGAACGAGAAATTGAAAATGCTGCATCCTGTGTTTTGAAATGCGTTCTCTGGTGGGTACACAGCATCCTCTGGCGAACCGGTCACATTACCGTTGGCATCAAATATCTGTGCGTGGGTGGTCGCGACTCCTCCAAAGAGCACCACGACACCAAGCATCAGTGCGATGAGGATGTTTTTGAGAGAGAAATGGTTTGTGATCATACGTTATGGCTGCGGACACGCGGTGGAATTTCCTCCCCAGCATGAGCTCCAGTTTGCTTTTGTCGTATCGCTTGCAACATCGCACCACGCGCCACTTCCCTCCCACCCGCTCGATGTGTTGCTTACGAGTGTTGCCATCTGTGTCGAGAGTACCGAGAGGTTCTGCGAAGCGCCGTCGCGCGCGGCTGCATCGTGTGGACGGATCGCTGCAAGACTCGCCATTGCTGCGGTTTGCGCGACTGATGAGTTGTTGATACGCAGCCCAGCGATCAGTGCCTCGAGCGCGGTCACAATTCCATTGGATGAGTTCAAGCTTTGCACAACCACTGTGGTGAGGGGTCGAATGCTTGCATCAAATACTTTTTGCGAGAATCCTGTTGATCGTGCGATCGTAAGAGATCCACCAGACACGCTCGTGCATGTGGAGCTTGATACTGTTCCGTTCTGACACACAGCTTCCACAATTGAATTAAAGCACTGCGTTTCTTTCGAACGGAGCTGCGCGTTCGTGGCTGTGAAGAGTGCCGCGGTATCGGTGACCGCTTTGTTGTACTGTCGTTCTATAGTGAGCGCACGCTCAATGACACCAATCACCGCGTCGCCCGAGCTTTGGGTAAATGATCCGCCTGTTTGCTGTACTACCTGCCCCATGTATGACACAGCGCCACTGATCGCTTGTGTGAGGCCAGCAAGACCGCCAGCCGAACCGGCATTGTTACTACCGCCCGTACTTGTTCCCGGGTTGCTCGCAGTAAGCACTTGGTTTGTCACACCAAGATACAAACCATTGATCATTTCACCGATGTCATCTGCTTGCTGTGCCTGCACGTATGGAGAGAGCACCGACGTGAGCGCAACCTCGCTTACGAAGCGCCCGGGTGTGTCGGTCACACGGAATCCGTATTGGTCGTAGTGTGCTACGTCGTATACACCCTGTCCCCAATCCAGTCGTTCACGGTTCTTAAACACTTCGTATTGGCCCTGCTGCGCGATCGTCTCATAGCCGAGGTCCGTGGCAGAAAACACACTGCACGCAGGGTCTTCGCTCACGGCATCGTACCCATCCCAGAAGTTGCCCGTTGGGATGCCACCGTATACCGAGTTGAGGTTACCGCCGTTGTCTGCGTATTCGCACGAAAACGCATTGCGCGGATCGCGTACGTTGTAGAACCCACGAGCGATACCATTCTTTACCCGGCCCTCAATCGCATCACTAAATTTTGCGAGGTTGTTGTTGTCGAGATTTCGTACGACCGTTTCGTAGTAGATCTTCACTTCCTCGCGACCAAGTTCACGCGATGGAAAACCACCACCACCATTACCCGTATTGAAACGAGTGAGTGTTTGCTGGTCGACTGCAGCGAGTGACGCTTTGCGGTACGAGGTTGCAAGCTCTCGCAATACACATTCTTTCAATACGAGAAGACCAGTATTGAGCTCTACAGCGTAGTCAGCCACCGGGACGTATGGGCCACGCAATGGTTCGGTCGAACCGGCGCTCGCGGTTGTGACACCATTCCGATTACAGTTGATCACATCGGTTGGTGACTGCGAAAGAGCGACAAGCGGTGTGAGTCCTGCACAGAGCGCGATGATGGCTACAAGGATCTTTTTCATAGTGCTTTGTTCGCGTAATACGCGCGCAATTGATCGTATGACGCTTTGATCCCCTGCTCTTTTTCGGCATACGCACGAAGCAGTGCAACGGACGCAAAAGGATCCTCTGCGTGATCTGTCATGCCATCAAGCACAGCGGAGAATCCGCGGAGTGCATTGAGTACGTCGCGATGGTAGGTTACCGCGTCCTTCGGGACGATGATGATGGAGGCTCGCTCAGTCGCTGCCTGATATGCGCGTGCGGCATCTTTCAACTGTGAAAGATATGCCGGATCCTTTGTTTCCACATACCGGCTGAGTGTCACATATTCGGCTTCCTGAATGCTGGAAATTGGTGCAAGGGCTACAAGTAGTTCGTCGCGGTACGCGCCGACTCGCTTTTGCGAGGTGTCGCTATCGATCGTGAAATCACTCGTTTTGAAGGCTTCATACGCGATGGCCGCCTTCATGCTTTGAGAGATACGTGCTGCCGCAGCCTGCAGATCATCCTTGGTGTAGTTTCCTCGCTCTTTGAGCGCAGAGTACGATCCATAAATTTCTCCCATGATCATTGGTCCGATCATTGCGAGGTGGTCTGTCGAAGTTGCCGCAGGAGCGTCGCTCGCATCGATCAGGCCAAGCAACATCAATTCTTGTACCCAATCTGCGGTTACCTCCGGGTCGGAGCTCGCCGCCTCAGCAGCTGCGGTTGCAACAACGGGAGTCGCTGGCGGTCGCATAATCGTAATGACGCGCACGATCGATACACCTGCAAGCACAAGCACCGACAACAATGCAGTCACTGCAATAGGAGAAAGACCGCTAAAGAGTAAGCGTAGTTTCTGCACACTAAAAGTATACCCCGTCGTAAAGCGCGTTCGTGGCTTTAATTCGGGAAAAAATGGGATAGCGCGCTAGCGTCTGAAGCTGAAGACTGATCCCCCGTCAGTATCTTCAAAAGAAACCTCGTGGGCAGTGAACAGTGTGACCATTGCGACGAACGCATTGGTATAGGCATCAGCTTTATTGTTGTATGCCGTGATGGCAGCGATCAATGCTTGGTCCTCCTGCGCATCCGGCACTTGGCTGAGCGCTGTCCCGAGATTCACATACGCCTCGCCAAGGGTTTTGTGAGCCTCTTGGAAGCTTGGAGGCACGTCGGTTGTCGAAAGTACCGTCTCGCCGAGTGTTCTGTATCGCAACCCCAGATCACGAACAGCGTTTCCCTTTGAAACGCTCGTCCGGTCTTTCATCTGATCAGTCAGTGTTTGAGCCATATTTATATTGATTGCTGCGAACGCCTTGATACGGGTGCCGAGCGTGTTCCCATAGGCAAATATAGCCAGCTGCTCAGGGGTTTTGGTCTTGGGGGCCGGCGTAGCGACGCTCGGATTGAATGAAAACGCTTTCATGAGCTCTTCGTATGTGCTCTCTGCCTGTTGTGCCATGGAGTCGGTTTTAATGCTGCCCCGCATCTGGGCGAGCATGGCATTGTAGTCGAACGAACCGTCCTTTGGTGCTGTCACTCGCCCTGGGGTAGGAGTGGCAGTCTTCGGGATAGTCAGAGTTTCAGGGCCGGAATGTTCTGAGATGATCGGCTGCTCCGGAGTGGCCGTTGGGGTAAGCGGGGTTTGCGTAGTTTCGATATACCCTCCCGCGGTCTCCCATGATGCGCTCGAGCCATTCGGCGCAACGGCTCGCTGCCGCTCCACGACGTAGAGGCCGATGAGTACGAGAATAATGGCGCTGAGAATGATCAGGAAAAGTGGATGCCTGAAGTTCATTACTTGAAAGTATACCCCGTCGGTATCGTATACTTCACGCATGAGAACAGTCGCAGGTCTAATCGCGAGCGTCATATTGCTCATGGCGCCGACTGCGGTAATAGCTCAAACAAATCCGTTCGGGGGGCCGATCACGTCGATCATCTTTTGTTACAACCAAGCCATCTGGACGACCGTCGGTCCGCCCGTTGGTGGCATTTATATATGGACGCCATCTACGGTCACGTATCCCTTTGGTGCACCAGCCCACGTAGGACAGTACTTACTCGGACTTTATGGAGCTCCGTACTATTGTCTCGTGTCGATCGTTCCGATCATCGTGTTTGCTGGGATCAGTATCACGATGATGGGCAGTTCTCAGTAACAAAAACAGTGCCTGCGCACTGTTTTTGTACGAGAACTGAACCGCAGGCATATCGCAGCGAGCATGCTGCGATGCTGAGGTGTGGCGACGGAAATTTTCGAGCGGCGGCGAGAAAATTATCCGTGGCCCAGCCAATGCGACGGCGAGGGATTTATTTGTGACGTTCTCAATCCGACACCAACGCCCTCGTAATCGCCTTCCACTCCTCCACGTGAATATCCTCCGCGCGGGCTTTCTCTGAAATTCCGGCAAGCGCGAGCGCGGCAAGCGCCTTCTCTTTCCCATACACTACCGCTAAGTTGTTGGCGACCATCTTTCTCTTAGAGGCGAATCCAGCGTGAATCACGCCAAAAAAATCAGCTTCGGAGATATCACTAAAGAAATCCTTTGTCACATTCTCGATCGCAAGAATTGCAGAATCTACCTTGGGTGGTGGCGAGAAGTGTTTTGCCGGAACTTTTTCTACGATACGCGGAGTGCCGAATGCTTTTACTGAGAGCGAAAGGATGCTTTCCTTCTTGCTAATGATACGCTGTGCTACTTCCTTTTGAATGAGAAGTGCGAGCCCGCGTGGCTGTGTGTGTGCCGTGAGAAATTGCCGTATGATCTCACCAGTAATGTAGTACGGAATGTTAGCTGCTACCACATATGAGTCCAGGCCGAGGGTCTCGGCGGAAATATTGCGGACATCCTCTTCGCACAATGTGAGTTGTCCCGATACGATCTCATTCTTAAATGTTTCGTGGAGAATTGGTACAAGTTCTGGATCTTTTTCCACGGCGACCACTGGTCCGAGCGCAAGGAGCTCCTTTGTGAGAATTCCCTTTCCGGGTCCGATCTCAAGATACCGTTCCCCTTCTTTCAGAGGAACGGCATGAGCGAGCGCCTTTGCTGCCCACGAGTGGATCAAGAAATGTTGGCCAAGTTTAGCGCCCATACGGCGAGCCTATCGGATGATGTCGTCATCGTCCAGAAGTGAGCGTTTGCGCTGCGCTACTGAAAGGAGTCGCGCATCGATGTCGTCGATGAACTCCGACGGTATCGCGTACTCACGCGAACCATATTTCATTCGTTCGTTCGCGTAGGAGAGAAAGAGGCGTTGTCGCGCGCGTGTGAGTGCCACGTAGAACAAGCGACGCTCCTCTTCTTCATCTCGTTCTGAATCATTTTGTCGGATCGATGGAAACAGTCCTTGCTCAAGTCCGGTCACAAACACCGCATCAAATTCCAAACCCTTCGATGCGTGGATCGTCATGAGGGAAACCTGATCGAGTTTCTCTTCGAGTTCATCTTGGTCGCTTTGCAAAGCGGCTTCCTCCAGCATTTTCTCCATGCCGACGATTGGCTCTTCAAAGTCGTATTTGGTTGCAAAGTTGACGAGTTCGCGCACGTTCTCGAGTCGCTCCCTACCCTCTTCCGTCTTTCCAAACATCGCCTCCATGCCCGTGATCTCAAGCGTGAATCGAACTGCCTCAGAAGTTGGGAGCGTGTTGATCGCGTGGGTGATCTTTGCGATCAAGCCGCGAAAGGCTGCGACTTTCGCCGCCGTGGCACCACTGAGCTCCGCGTCCTTTCCTTCAAGCATCTTATCGAGCGTAACTTTTCCGATACCTCGCGGTGGTACAGCCACGATGCGCGTGAGATCGATACGGCTCTGCGGATTCATTGCTGCGCGTAGGTACGAGAGCATGTCTTTTACTTCTTTGCGCTCGAAGAATTTCGTACCCAGTACACGATACGGGATTCCGAATCGCATCATCGCTTCCTCGAGTGTTCGCGACATAAAGTTTTCTCGATACAGTACGGCGATCTCGCTTGGTCGTGTCCCGTTCGCGATCAGCTTCTCAACTGACTGTCCGATGAACCACGCTTCATCAACTTCGTTCTTTGCGCCGTAGAGTGTGATCGGTTCTCCTGTCCCGTTGTCGGTATACAGATTCTTTGGTTTGCGGTTCTTGTTCTTTTCGATCACCGAGTTCGCTGCAGAGAGGATCGTGCGGGTGGAGCGGTAGTTTTGTTCGAGTGTTACCACTTTTGCGCCCGGGAACGTGATCTCGAACTCCATAAGATGTGCGATGTCAGCGCCGCGCCAGCTGTAAATGTTTTGGTCGATGTCCCCCACTACGCAAATATTCTTTCGCTCACCGGTGAGACGGCGTGCAATCTCGTACTGTGCCTTGTTCGTATCTTGGTACTCATCGATCGTGATGTGTGTCCACCGGTTCTGCAACAGTGCTTGTACGCGCTCAGAATCACGAAGCAGCCCGAGTGTACGAAAGAGCAGGTCGTCGAAATCGAGCGCCCCCTCCTCTTTGAGCGCGCGTTCGTACTGTTCCCACACCTGTGCGATTACCTGATCCCGGTAGCTCTTTGTTTGTCCCGCGAATTCACGCTGCGCGACCCCATCTCCCTTTTGGCGCGAGATGGCTGAGAGAATGCTGCGCGGTGGCCACTGTTCGACCGACATCCGGTCAAGCGCTGCCTTTACCGCACGGTTACTGTCGTCGCGGTCCCAGATGGTGAACCCTTTCGGGAGCCCGGCATCTTCGTGGAATTCGCGCAGCAGCCGAACACCGAGGGCATGGAATGTGGAGACCATGGGCATGCCCCTGCCCTCTGGTATCAATGAGCGGATGCGCTCTCGCATCTCACCCGCGGCCTTATTAGTAAACGTAACTGCGAGGATCTGTCGCGCTGGCACGCCGCTTTCTATTAAATGAGCGATTCGGTGGGTAATGGTTTTGGTTTTTCCCGCTCCTGCTCCGGCCACGATCAAAAGTGGACCCTCGGTGTGGCCTGCGGCTTCCCGCTGGCGGTCGTTTAAGCCTTGAAAGTATTGCACCAAAGTACTATAGCATGGCTCAAAACCAGGCTTTTTTAGGTTTTCGTCGAAATACGAACAATTCATCATTTTGTTGACAAAAACGCTATCCACTGCCGCGCCGGAATATGAATTGACTATGAATCGCCCATTGGCTACCGTTAACAAGTCGATGGCATCTTGAATTCCGAGAAACGGCAATTCCTCCAAAATACTGAGGTTTTAAGCCACTTTCCAGCCTGACTGCCCGCGCCATCGTACAAATTCGGCTCACAGCGCCTCGCCCCACTGGATAGTTGCGGGTATACCGCAAACCCACGAAGGCATACATAGGTGAATCGGCCGGCAACATTGGCGTATTTTGGCTCAAAATAAGGATTCTTTGGCGAAACAGCCAAAGCGGACATATCGGAAGTTCAAACCAGCTCAAATGGCGGTTTCGGTAATTTCTATGATGCTGATCGTCGGAACTATGCTTCCGGCGGTTGCTCGGGCATCGATCTTAGATGTGATCAAGGCATCGATTCGCGGGAACGTGGCCGAGGCTGATACCGCCCCGTTGTCGGCAGGTAACGTACAGAATATGCAGCTTCCGAAGAGTACGTTGAATCCGGCAATGGCATCGGACACGGGTGGCGGCGATATTACGATCGTAGATGACTCTGCGCTTGTCTCTGACGAAGGACCATCAGGCTCTATCTCTCGACCAAAGAACTCTACTATTAGTACCTATGTGGTACGTGAAGGCGACACCCTCTCGGGTATCGCAGAGCTCTTTGAGGTCTCGCCAAGCACGATCGCGTGGGCAAACGATCTCCCAAAGAATGCATCACTGAAGACGGGTCAGACATTGACGATCCTTCCGGTCACAGGCGTGAAGTACACAGTACGTAAGGGAGATACGATCGCTGCTATTGCAAAGAAATTCGAAGGCGATGTAGACGAGATCGTAAGCTACAACGGTATAGAGGATGGTTCACTTGCTGTCGGCACCGAGATCATCATTCCAAACGGTGAGATCGCAGCCCCAGCCCCTACCCCAGTGAAAAAGCCATCATCGGTGATCGGTAAAGCGGTAAAGACTATCGCAAATACGATCTCTGCCGGCTACTACTCGTCTCCGCTTCGAAGCTACGAACGAACGCAGGGTATCCATGGCTACAACGGCATCGACATGGGCGCACCAGGCGGTACACCGATCTATGCAGCAGCAGCGGGTAGTGTGATCGTTGCCAAGCAAGGTGGCTACAATGGCGGATATGGCAGCTATGTGGTGATCCAGCACGGTAATGGTTCCCAGACGCTCTACGCACACCAGACGAGCGTGATGGTAAACGTGGGCCAGGAGGTGGAGAAGGGTCAGCAGATCGGCACCGTTGGTAACTCTGGTCGCGTATCGGGTCCGACGGGGTACCATCTTCACTTCGAGATCCGTAACGGAGTACGAAATCCATTCTAAAAAACCGACAGATTCACTGTCGGTTTTTTAAACCCTTGACGCACAAGGTTGAATGTTTACACTTCTGCGGGGAAATTGAACGGGAGGATTCATTGAGCATCTTTCGCTGTGCGGCGGTACGATATCGCGACGAAGATTTCCTTGGGGCAAACCATGGCATCGCTTTTCACGACGAACTGAAGGCAAAATATCCTGATGTGCAATTGAGCGAGTGCACCCAGGGCTTCATGATGCGCGACGGCACATTCCTCGACAGTGAGTCGGCTAAGAAGCTCGCTCACCAACTTGATATCGTGCGTCCTGGAAGGGACAAATTTCTCGACAAGCAATTGCATTGCGAGTATCTACCCGCAGGAACGCTCGAGGACCCGAAAACGGGTCAACCGATCAGGCATTACTGATCCATCGTCAAAACGGCCGCATCTGCGGCCGTTTTTTTAATACGTAATATAGCGGGCTGAATTGAGTGATTGCCAGAGCGCGAGTCGTCTCGTGGTGTCCTTTTGTGCTTGCGTAGCGTCGCTCGTACATGGTTCCTGTGACGGCTCAAACACGAGATAGAACCCGGTGAACTCTTTAACACGCGCCGGTGTTTCGCCAACCGGACTCTGAAACTCCTCCAAGGTCTTCTCTGTCCATGGAGTTCCCGATTTTGCGATCGCATTCTTATCGATTTTGTAGATGATACCCACCTCACAGTCTTCGGTCATCATGTGGAGCACAGTCCCCGGTCCACTCACGTTCTCATTCGTTGCTCTGTATGAGACGTCGCCGGCAGACTTTGGAACTTCGAGCGCGACACCAAACTCTGAAAGATTGAGTGTCTGTGTCGCGTCGGTGGCAGAGTCGCGATGTGTGAATGCGTAGGCAAGAAGCGCGATACCAACCAGTGCAATGAGGACGATGAGAATTTTTCGTTGCATACAGGTGCGTGTTATTTCATGCTCGGCGCGAGCGTGGTGACGGCGACGTTATTGAGGTACAGCTGCACCGCAGAAACCGTCGGAAATTGCTTCGCTGTTTCTTGGATCTGTATCTCGGTGCGCGGATCATCGCACACGCCAGCGAGACCCGAGAGCGACCCGGTGAGATAAATATTTGCAGTGCCGTTTACAACAGTTGCGTGATCAAACTGCAGTGTTCCATTTGTGCGGGCGACGTAGTTGAACCATCCATCAACAGTTGTTGTTGAGATCGAAAAGAGCGCATTCATGGCGGCAGTAAGCGGCGCTGTTGTAGGAGTGATCGTGTGGTTCACCATCACCACTCTGTCGCACCCGCGCGACGGTCCGTTCGAGGTCTGCTCAGTGTCGAGCATTGCAAGTAAGACGGTCGATGTGGACACTGAGCTCGGTTCAGGGATAACCGCCTCGGGGGTAGTGGTCGGTGTGATGTCACTGAGATCTACACCTGCAGAATTTTGCATCCACATAAATACTATAAAGAGCACCGCAACCGCGGCGACAATGAGTGTAAGCACAAAATTTCGTGTGTTCATATGGATGCACTGTACCCTTGGTGTGTGAAGAATCAAGGAACGAGCGATCGATAGAGGACCGATCGCTCACATGTCCTGTATTTATGCCACATCCTGTCGATCGAGCTTTATGCGCGCTTCGGTGCGTGTCACTGGCTTGCCCATCACGATCAATCGAATGATCCCCCACACAAGAACCCAGTACACGAGCATTGCAAGCAATGTAGACCACTCGAAGGTGCCGCTTCCAATGGAGCTGGCACGAAACACATAGAGAAATGGTGCAACGAACGGGTAGCTCAGTGTGTATATAAAGTCGGTGAATCCCGCATTTGGATTCGCAGCAAAAAGGCGGAGCAGAAATCGGAACAGCAGGATCGTTTCGATCACATAAAAGACATACCACGCGATCTGGGTGCCGCGATACAAAGGGCGCACCACTGGAGCGGTGCTTACCGGTGCACTGTTAATGACGACACGATCTGCCATAGCGCCACAGTACGTTTTGCTTGATGAAGTTTTGAGGAAGATCAGAGATCTCGCTGTCGATACTGCAGCGCCTCCAACATATGAGCGGGTTCGATACTCTCGCTATCGGCAAGATCGGCGATCGTACGCGCGAGTTTGATGGTGCGGTGGAAGCCGCGTGCGGATAGTTTCATGGTGCGTGCAGCAGCCATGAGTGTCTCTTCGGCTTTGTTCGAAAGCCTTGCAAGCGACTCAATTTCCCTTGGTCGCATATCAGCGTTTGTGGTGATCCCCTTCGAATGTTTGAATCGTTCGCGCTGTAGTACGCGAGCGCGCGCAATGCGCGTGCGTGCTTTTTCTGTGAGGTCGTCTGCTTGTTTCTTTTTTATGGCCAGTGCTTCTGGCGGCATGTCCCCTACTTGTACCCACATATCGATGCGGTCCGCAACGGGCCCCGAGATCTTCTTTCGATATTTATCGATCATGTGCGGAGTGCATGTGCACCCGCTGGTCCCATATCGTCCGCACGGGCATGGATTGAGTGCGGCAACGAGCATAAAATTCGCGGGAAAGATCGCGGATCCACGCGCGCGTGCAACGGAGACGTGCGAGTCTTCGAGTGGTTCACGCAGTGCGTTCACCACGTCTCGATGAAACTCTGGGAACTCATCGAGGAACAGCAAACCACGGTGTGCGAGTGTAACTTCGCCAGGACGCGGGATGGTGCCACCTCCAATGAGTGACGCATAAGAGGATGTGTGATGAGGAGAACGAAATGGTGGGCGTGTAACAGCGCCTTGTGATGATCCGGCAAATGAATGAATCGCGGTAACTTCTATTACTTCTGACTCAGAGAGATCGGGAAGGAGTGCGACGGCAGTTCGGGCGAGCATTGTTTTTCCAGTTCCGGGCGGACCGTACAGTGCGATGTTATGTTTACCGGCTGCTGCGATCTCGAGGCCGCGTTTCGCACTTTCTTGTCCGCGAATATCGCTCAGTGAAACACTGAGATTCTCAGGAGTGTGCGGGGTGTCGGTTTTTTGATACGGCGCGATCAGACGCTCGCCAGTGATGTGCGCGACCATATCGGAAAATGTTTCCACGGCGTATATGGTGATACCAGAAACAAGTGATGCCTCGTGACAATTCTCTGTCGGAATGAACAGCTCAGTGAAACCCTCATCGCGAGCGCAGAGCGCGATCGAGAGCGTGCCACGGATCGGACGAAGTGTTCCATCAAGCGCTAACTCCCCACTGAATAATTTCTTTGATGGATCAAAACCTAATTGACCCGATGCCAGCAGATACGACAACGCAAGCGGAAGATCGAATACCGCACCCTCTTTTTTGAGTTCCGCAGGTGCGAGTGAAAATACGATCTTCTTGTTACTGCGTTTCGGGGATTCAAACTCGCCATCAGAATTTTTGATTGCTGCCGCAATACGATCTTTTGCTTCTTCAACGGCCTTATCTGGCAATCCAACAATAGTAAAAGCATGAAGGCCTCGAATGATGTCGCACTCAACGGATACGAGATGGGCGCGAGGAAGGGCCGGCTGAGCACCGTAGACTCGTGCAAATCCAGACTCGATCTCTCGGGTGGTCACGCAAAAAAGTATACCCCGCTCTCTGCGGGGTATACATGCACATATGAACAGCTGTGCAATGACTACATTTCCTCTGCGTGCTCAAGATCGGTGCGTGCGGATGGTAGGGCGCGGAGTCGGTCGAGCGGGATTGGTTCGCTGCAGACCTCGCACAAACCGTAGACTCCTTCGTCCATTTTTTCGAGTGCTTCTGTGACGTCGAGGTGGCGGTCTTCGAGTTCCTCAACAAGCGGTACGTTTGTTGCGAGCTCCTCGATCTGGTCGGCCACATCGTTAGGATCTGACTCTTCTCCCTCGTACCCTTCCGATGAGCCCTGCCAGTCACCTGTCTCTGTTTGTACGCGACCGTGCGCAGCAAGCTCTTCTTCGAGGTTTTCTTTATCAACCTCAAGAAGCTCTCGCAGCTCTTCTAATTCTGCTTGTGGGATTTTGTTCATGCGACGAGTATATCAAAGTAGTATTGCGTCGCCATAGCGGAGGAAAAATCCGCGAATGCGAGGCGCGGGGACAGCATATTCTGAGCCGTACAAATGTACGGTGAAGAATATGCAGGGGCCCCGCAACGATGCAGTCGGGGATTTTAACCCGCTACAAGCGTCGACCGGCTTGGAGTCGACTCAGGATTTCGGTAAAGGTGTATGGACTCTCCGCGATAATGAGGAGATCTCTTGTTGGGAACGAGTAATACATCTGAATAACGCCGTCATCGTCCTTCAGGGCTCGCACATCATAATTTCGCATGACGAGGTCGGTGAACTGACGCTGTATCTGAATGCCGTCCTGCCCCATCACCAGGCGTGGAATTCCAACGAAGAGTGGCGAGAGATCACCGTTCATATTCTTTTCCCATGAAAGCATGCCGTCGAACGCGCGATCGTATGAGACTACTTTGATCACAAGTATCGGTGCGTTCTTATCCACCGTGTGTACGCCGAGGAAGAAGGAATCGCCGAGAGCTCGCATGAGATTTTCTGGGGGCTCAATTGAAAGCGCCTCGAAGTATTCTCCGAGCGTTGCCTCGCGTTCACTTCGTGAGCCGTTTTGATCCGTCACTGTGACAGTTGGAACGATATGTGTGAGCGAGCCAAGTGTACCGCTCGATGTTCGTGCGAGCGCGATCTGCGTTCGCAACGACTGTGGTGCATCATTCGATAGTGGGAACGCCACCGTTTGTTCTGCAAAGACGAGTGATGAATCGATTGGTGCTGGACCCGGCGCGGACTGCACCATGGCGATGTAGTACACGCCACCAAGTGCACCGATACCGAGAATCAAGAATACGAGCGACATCAAGATGTATGATGGTGCGCGAGACGGTGGGCGGGGTGGCTCCACAACTCGTTCCATACGCGCTTTCTTTTCTTGCTCTAGTGCCACTGCCTTTACCACAGACATTTTCTGCTCCTGTACTACATGTTGCAGGTCGTGTTTGAGTGTATGGACCGAAGAGATCTCCATCTCTTCGTGGAATACGTTTTGATTCGGTACGGTCGCGGGGCCGGCTGGTTCGGGAGTATTGTTCTCTGTTATGTGAGCAGCCAAGATGTCGTCTAGTTTTTCAGCTTTTTGCACATCGTCTGGTTGAGCGATCTTTCGCTCACCGGCCGGTTTGAAATCGCGCTTCTCAGGAAGCTTGATGTCCTTCAGAAGCTTCTGCATCTCTGAAGGCACGTGGTCAGGTGGCTTTGCGGTTGCTTTCGGTATCACGAGTCCGACATCGTCGGCGATCGCATCCCCTGTTTTCGGCAGCGGAGCAGGTTTTACGACTGGGGGTGGCACGGGTACCGGAACTTTCGCAGTTGCGGTTGTTTCTGCGACAGGTTTTTCAATCGGTTTTATTGGGAATGTTGGCGGGGGCGGCACCGATAGGTTGAGTTTGGTCTCGGGTGCAGGTGGCATCGCGCTTGTAACCGGTGGCTTCGGCGGAACGATCATTGGTTCGGTCGGCACGTCTTCCGGTCGCGGCATGATGTGAGAGACAGGCGCATGCTCCGGGGATGGATATGAGACGGGGGTGAGTTCTTCAGCGATCGTCTTCTTTGGTTTCTTCTCAATGTTTATTTCCTCGACAACAGGTGCGGGCTTTGGTTTTGGAGGTGCGCTGGGAGGGATGATCCGTGGCGCAACTGGCTTCTTTTGTGGAGCGGGAGTTTCCGGGAGTGGTGGAAGCGATGGGTCACGCGGCATGATGTGAGAAACCGGTGGGTGCTCCGGAGACACAAGAGGCGCGCTCCCTGTTTCAGGGAGCGCGCCTTCAGGCTGCACATTTTGTGTGTTCTTAGATTCGTCGGTCCCTGTTTTCTCGTCGGCCATGATCTCGTCCATCGCCTTGAGACGGGGTGAGGCCCTTGCGTGCGGCCCACTCCGGGTCAGCGGCTTTGATAGAAAGATTATAACGTCCTTTCTCGTCGATCTCCTTCAATACCACCGGAACAACCTCACCGATCTCGACCGCTTCAGAAATATTTCCGATGCGGAATGGTGCCACTTCGGAAACGTGCACTAGGCCGTCCTGATTTGGAGAAATTTTTACGAATGCACCGAAGTCCATCATGCGCACGACTGGTCCTTCGAATCGATCGCCCACCATAAGCTCTCGTGTGAGATCAACGATTTCCTTGAGAGCCGCTTCTGCTGAGCCTTCGCGACCCGTGATGAAGATCGTTCCGTCCTCTTCAATTGTGATGTCGTCTGCCTTGGTGCGGTCTTTGATACCGTTGATCGTCTTTCCTCCAGGGCCGATCACGAGACCGATCTGGTCAACCTTCACATGTGCGGTCAGGATCTTTGGAGCGCGCGGAGAGATATCTGCGCGTGGTTCTGGAATAGCGGCAGTGATCACATCGAGGATCTGCATTCGAGCCTTCTTTGCCTGAGCGAACGCTGTCGCAAGTACATTGAGCGGTACGCCCTCTACCTTTACGTCCATCTGTACCGCGGTCACACCTTCCGATGTGCCTGCTACTTTGAAGTCCATGTCGCCATGATGATCTTCTGGGCCTTGGATGTCGGTGAGTACACGGTATTCCCCTGCCTGTGCGTCAGACATCATACCCATTGCGATGCCGGCAACCGGTCGTGTAATTGGAACACCAGCATCCATGAGCGCGAGTGTGCCGGCACATGTGGAAGCCATCGATGTTGAACCGTTCGATGCGAGTGACTCAGCGACGATGCGGATGGTGTATGGGAATACATCCTTCGCAGGCAAGACTGCGCGGAGAGCCTTTTCCGCGAGCGCGCCATGCCCGATCATTCGTCGATTCGTTCCGCCCATGCGCCCTGTCTCACCGACTGAATACGGTGGGAAGTTGTAGTGGAGCATAAAGCTCTTCTTTGCCTCCTGGTATTCAATGGTGTCGATCAGCTGCGAATCGCCCGGGCCACCGAGCGTGAGCGCTGCAAGTACATGCGTTGCGCCACGGTAAAAGAGTCCTGAGCCGTGTACAACAGGGCTCAGTGTTGCGACCTCTGAATAGAGTGGTCGGATCTCGTCCATTGCGCGCCCGTCGACTCGCTTTCCATCCTTGATCGCGAGTTCGTGTACGTACTCATCCATCTTGTGTTCATAGAGCGCATCGATCTTTCCAGGCTGTGTTTCCGGAAGTGTTTCAAGCACGTGTGCCATCCATTCGGATTTGAGCGTACCGAATGCTTCCTTATCGAGAAGACCGTTGTAGGCCTCGATCTTTGGGACGAGGAACGAATTCCACATTGATTCGATCACTGCAGCGACTTCTGCATCTTCCGGCTTTGCAAAGCTGAACTTCTCCTTTCCGCGCTCGTTGATGATCGACTGCTGCCATGACTGGATCTTTTCGATCTCCTCACTAGCCTTTGCAAGTGCTTTCTCAAGCGTTGCTTCTGAGACTTCGTTCGCACCGACTTCGATCATGTTGATGAGCCCGTCTTTACCGCATGCGAGCAGGTCCATGCGCACACCCTCTGCTTCGCGCTCTTTGTAGCTTGGGTTCACGATGAATGAACCGTCGTCCGCGAGCTCAAGTCGCATCGCTGAGACTGGACCATTCCACGGTATGTGCGATGTGGCGATCGCGAGCGATGCTGCAATAACGCCGAGTACGTCGGTGTCGTACTCTTCGATCGAGAGGACCGAAATGATGACTTGCACGTCGCGCTTCAGTCCCTTCGGAAAGAGTGGGCGGATGGTGCGGTCGACGATGCGGCCAGAGAGGATCGCCTCCTCAGATGGTCGGCCTTCGCGACGCATGAAGCGTGAGCCCAAGATTGCCCCCGCCGCGTAGAACTTTTCCTCGTACTCGACTGAGAGTGGGAAATAATCGAGATTGCTCTCACGGCTTCCCATCACTGCGGTCGCGAGCACGGCAGAGTTGCCATAGCGCAACAGGACCGAGCCCGATGCCTGGTCTGCCCAGTCATTGAATTCTGCTGATAACGTTTTCCCCCCAACTTCGAGAGAATAGACCTTCTTTTCCATATTCGTATGTCTACGTGATGGTCAGATTTCAGTATGAGGATGCGTCCCCATGCTGCCTATCTGGCCATCACTCCATTAATAGAGGCACTGTAGCAGTCACAGGGGGGTATGCCAAATGAAGTCTTGCAATGCAATATGGTACGATGCGGCCTCATGAGGTTGTTTATTGTCCCGGTACTCGTCACGCTCGCAGCGTGTGTAGGTGCGTTCTTCTGGGGTGGGTACGAAGCGCTATTTTTAGTCGTACTTCTTGCAGTACTCGAAACGACTCTCTCTTTTGATAACGCCGTCATCAATGCAAAGATCTTGGCTCAAATGAGTCCGGTCTGGCAGCGACGATTCCTAACCTGGGGCATTCTTTTTGCAGTTTTCGGAACGCGATTCGTTCTCCCGATCATCATTGTGGCGGTCGCGGTTTCTATGTCTCCTATCGAGGTCGCAAAACTCGCCTTCTTCGACTCCACAGCGTACGGCGAGCATATTGCTGACGCGCACGTAGCTATTGCCGCCTTCGGTAGCGCGTTCCTGATGCTCGTATCGCTCAAGTACTTTTTTAACCGGGCCAAGACCATCCACTGGATCGATAGTATTGAAAAACGACTTTCAAGTTGGGGTCGTATTGAGGCGATCGAGATCGCACTCACACTTTCGGTCCTTCTTGTGTGTGCGCTATTCGTTCCTCACGAAGAAGCCGCAACGCTTCTCATTGCAGGAATCGTTGGCGTGATCATCTTTCTTGTCATGGAAGGCGTTACGCATTCATTCAACACCCAGGCGAGTGTTGCTTCTGGTGGTGCAGCGCTCTTTATCTACCTCAACGTGCTCGACTCAGCGTTCTCGCTGGATGGTGTGGTGGGCGCGTTTGCAGTCACCAACATTCTGCCGGTGATCATTGCTGGTTTGGGTATTGGCGCGCTCTTTGTTCGTACCTTCACGATCGCGCTCGTTCGCGCAAAAACACTCACGACACTTGTGTACCTGGAGCATGGTGCGCACTGGGCGATCTTCGGTCTCGCGCTTGCAATGATCGCGGGCATCTTCGTTGAGGTGCCAGAGGTGATCACTGGTCTTGTTGGCTTCGTCTTCGTAGCGCTCTCCTACCTTTCGTCTCGAAAGGCGCGTGCAACGCTCGGCTAGTCGACGAACAGTCTCGCGAGTCGAATATCTTCAAAGGATCGCTCGCCCTTGAGCGCCTGAAAGATTGGTGTCAGTGCGGTGAGCTTTTTCTTTTTTATGACCGATATGATCGGCTTCAGTTCTTTTTGCTTCGATGCAGGAATGAGTGATGTAAGCACGGATGCGGGCAATTTTTCTTGCTGCTTCAGTTGTTCGAGATGAGAGACGATCGTGCCTGGTTTCAATTTGCGCTCGATGGCGATCTCTTCAAGCGAAAGGTTTTTGAGAAGGAGCTCGAGTGTTGCCGCGCAGGTGTCGACACGTTCGGTCATCTTTTCTGGCTGTACACCGCCTTTTGGATCACCGCCAAGCGCCGTTACGAACGCATCAGAGAATTCTTTATGTTCACTCTCCTGCATCGTATCGAATCGTTTTCGTGCAGCCGCAGAGTTCAATTTGAATTGCGTGTCTTGTATCGCCACTTCCGGATGGATCTGCAGCGCGCGCTCGTTGTACCCAAGTAGGTAGAGTCCGGTTAGCTCACGAACACGAGAGAGTGCCACATACCCTTGGCCATACTCAAATGCCTGCGAAAGATCCACGGCTGCAGCATCAAGAGTCATGCCTTGGCTTTTATGCACGGTTACAGCCCATGCGAGGCGAAGCGGGACCTGTGCGATACGCGCGAGCACTTTACCACCATCTGTCACCGACCACTCGGCCGGCTGGGCAAGTATGATTCGTCCGCTATTCGTTTGTACGACTGGTCCAATGTCCTTGAGTTCGATTACCTCACCAAGTGTGCCGTTGGCATACGAGCCATCGAGTGCATTCTTGGTAAACATGACCCGGGCACCCACTTTTAAGGTAAGACTTTCAGGGGAAAGGCATCCGCGCTTGAGTGCCTCGATGATATGCGGGGATCCTTTAGAAATCATGCTGTAGGTGACTGAAGATGCGTCGAGCGCGGAAAGTCGTTCGCCGTTTTCTCGATCGACATTCGCGTTGTGGGAATATAGCCGCGCAGCGCTCTCTGGAAGATCATCTATGTCAGATTGCCGTGAGCTCAAGAGATTGTGATGGTCGTCTGTCACCGCTCCTCTGCGAATTGCGGTGAGGAGCCCGAGGAATGGAGCATCTTCTTGTCGGTGCTGTTCTGATAGATAACAGACGATCGGGTTCGCTGCCGCCCATGCGGGTGATGTGTACGAAAACGATGTGCCAGACGCTTTGATGGGTTTGGGAGGGATTGGTTCTCCGTCAAATGAGATCGTCTCTGTTTCAGGTGCTTCAGGGATGTTTTCTTTTGTCGAAACAGGCGGTAGTTGGTAAAAATCTCCCACGAACACCACCTGCATTCCTCCCCATGGCTTTTGTGAATGCTTGAGTGCACGAATTGCTTGTTCGGCCATTCCGAGGGTGCGAGCGTCGATCATGGATATCTCGTCGATAATGAGCACACTCGATGCGGCAGCGCGCTTCACGAGTCGTTCGCGAGACATAATTTCATCGAGATCGTATTCGGTGAGGTGTCTCTTAATGCCAATACCAGTCCACGCATGGATGGTCATGCCGCCGACGTGCGTAGCAGCAATACCAGTGGAAGCAGTGATCGCAGGCTCTATTCCGTGATCGCGAAGCCATCGCACATAGGTATTGATCGTATGAGTCTTGCCACTCCCCGGCTCCCCTGTCAGAAACACGTTGGCTCCTGTTTGTAGAATTTTGAGCGCAACATCCTGCAACATGGCGGGATTGTAGCAAAACAAAAACAGCCCGGTGTTGCCGGGCTGTTTTTGGATTTCTTAGTCAATACTGGTTGCGCCTTGGATGTCTTCGATCTGTTTCTGCACGTCTGCATCTGATGAGTTCTCTGGTGCACCCATCTTGCCGATTGCTCGTTTTGAGCCCCCACGGTAGTTAATGAGGTAGCGACGAGGATCTTCGTCGAGATCAAGGAAGTGATCGGCAGCTTCTTTGAGTTTGCTAGACGTTGAGCGGCCAAATGAAGCCACTTCTACCTGACAGCCGCCGTGCACCTGGAGGTATTTCACGAGTGGGATGAAGTCGCCGTCACCCGTAAAGAGGATCACGGTGTCGAGTTTTGGTGACATGGTAATAGCGTCAACTGCCATACCCACGTCCCAGTCAGCTTTCTTAGCGCCGCCAAAGAAAACCTGGAGCTCCTTGGTGGTTGTTTCGATACCGATCTTGCCAAGTGCCTCGAAAAAGCCCTTCTCTTCCCCTGTTTCTGTGGTGACAACGTAGGCACGAGCTCGAATGAGTCGGCGTCCGGCGACTGAGTCCTTCAGTACGTTACCGAAGTTCACCCGGGCGTGATAAATGTTCTTTGCGCTGTGGTAAAGGTTCTGCGTGTCGATAAAAACGCCGACACGCTGCTCTGGATGTTTGATGATTGCCATAAAAATAAAAACAAAATTGTAAAAACGTTCAAAATGAACGAAAACTCAAAAAATACCTAGGAAAACACGGAGGAGCATGACTCCACGAGGGAGTTTCGACTAAAAGAGAGGGGTTAGAAAAAATCCCCTACCGACCTTATTTCTTGAGGCCGAGCTTCTTCACGAGCGTGCCGTAAGCGCGCTTGTTATTTTCTTCCAAGTATTTCAAATGCTTTCGGCGATCAGCAACAAGACCCAAAAGGCCACGTCGTGAGTGCTTGTCTTTGTTGTTCTTGCTCAAATGAGCAGAAAGCTCCTCGATTCGGCGTGTCAAAATAGCGATCTGCACCTCTGGAGACCCCGTATCGGTGTCATGGCGCTTCGCCTTTGAGATTTCATTTGCCTTCTTTCGCTTCGTAAGCATGTGAGGAGAATATCATATTAAATGGCTTAAAGCAAGGGCCCCGAGGCTTTCCGCCTTGGGGCCGAATGCCGCCAAAATACGGCCTCATTAGGCCATATTTTGACTATTTGTCTATTTTCGCTACTTTTTACTGTGCTGGGGCTGGCTTCACATCTACCAATTCAACCTCGAAAACGATGGTCGAGTTCGCTGGAATGATGGTGGCGCCCGTCTGCGGGTTGGTGACAGGTTTGTCACCGTAGGCGAGCGAGGCTGGCACTGCCATCACGCGCTGACCACCCACTTTCATACCGTTAACCCCGATTTGGAAGCCTGGGATCATGTCCTGAGAGCCCAAAACGAACGTCAAAGGTTCATTATTATGAGCTGCCGAGCTATCGAATACGGTTCCGTCGGTCAATTTACCTACGTAGAGCACTGATACTTGAGAGCCTGGGGTCGCTTCAGCGCCAGTCCCCACCTTTACCTCCTGAGCCTGAACCTGGTCACCCGCTGCTGGATTGGCAGTGGATTGTTCCTGGCCCGCTGGGCTTTCTTCTCCTCCCATAAATTTCATAGTTGCCCAACCGCCAATGATTACGACGAGAATGACAACAACTCCAATGACGATGTTGCGTGTGTTCATATTGCCCAAGGATAACCTCTCAGTCGCATCACGCAAGGAAATGTGGTCGCAAAACTGTGCGAAAGCGTATACTGCGCCACATGGAGCCCCTTGCGTCTCAGATACGGCCTAAAACACTCGCTGAATTCGTGGGTCAGGAACATTTGACCGGTACTGGTAAGCCGCTGCGCGTAGCGATCGAGAAGAAGGAACTGTTCTCATTCATCCTGTGGGGCCCACCAGGAAGCGGTAAGACCACGCTCGCGCGCATTTATGCGCAGGCCCTCGATGCGGAATTTCACGAGCTCTCTGCGGTTGAAGCGGGCAAAGAGGATATTCGCCGGGTATTGCCTCACAAGGGATCGCTGATCAAGAACAAACCCGTCATTCTTTTTATTGATGAGATCCATCGGTTTAATAAGGCGCAGCAAGATTTTCTTCTCCCGTTTGTTGAGCGCGGCGACATCACGCTCATTGGGGCGACCACCGAGAATCCGAGTTTTGAAGTGATCTCCGCCCTCCTCTCGCGTGCCCGGGGGGTCGTGCACAACGAACACAGTGAAAAAGAAATGGAAAAGATTCTTGCGAGAACAAAGCTAAAAATGCCGAAAGATGCTCGTGAGTGGCTTATTCAGCTTGCTGCGGGCGACGCACGACAGGCGATCACAGCGCTCGAGACCGCGGAGAAGCTCTATGGCGAGATCACGATAGGCGCGCTTAAGGAAGCGATACAGTCCACGCATCTTCGCTACGACAAGAAAGGCGAAGAACACTACAACACCATCTCTGCATTCATTAAATCAATGCGTGCATCGCAACCAGACGCAGCACTCTACTATTTGGCGCGCATGGTGGATGCTGGAGAGGATCCGAAGTTTATCGCGCGACGCATGGTGATCTTCGCGAGCGAGGATATCGGCCTTGCACAGCCGACGGCACTCGTGGTGGCGAACGCCGTGTTTGAAGCCGTTCACAAGATCGGGTACCCGGAAGCAACTATTAATCTTGCGCATGGTGTTGCGTATCTTGCACAGTGCAAGAAAGATCGGCGCAGCTACGATGCGGTGTTCGCCGCGCTTGCCGATGTGAAAGCGTACGGCAATCTTCCGATTCCGATGAAGGTCCGCAATGCGCCGACCACGCTCATGAAAGAGGTTGGCTACCACAAGGGGTACAAGCTCTACGACACCGACAGCTATCTTCCTGATAAACTTAAAAAGAAGAAGTATTTGGAGGACGGTCCCGAGAGCTAGAGTGCGCTTAAGAACGACTCGAATGAGTTTGTCATCACAGTGCTTCTGAATGCTGTGGTATCACGCACGATCGTATACCCTGCTTTTGCGACGATGAGATCTGTCTTTTCATCACGCTCTTGAAATGGGTATGCGAAGACTGAAATAGTTTTGCCGAGCTCGGCCTCGATGTGTTGCTTATCACCACGTATCTCATTTGTAAGACCGATCTCGTTCATGTGGAGTGGGTGCACGTGATTCGCTGTATGGCCGCCGATCTCCATGCCAGAGTCCGCAATCGCGCGAATATTGTCCCAGCTCAAGTGTGCCGAATCGCCCACGAGACCACTCGTTACAAAAAAAGTTGCGGGTATCCCCCGTGTCTGCAGCAGTGGCACGACGAGCATCTGCCCAGGTAGTGCGTCATCAAACGTAATGATCACTGGCTTTGCCGGGAGCTGACGCTGTTCTCGCAGTATCGTTGCTGTAGCAAACGTGAGCGGCGTATATCCGCTTTCCCTGAGATAGTCGAGTTGTTTGGTGAAGAGTGCCAGCTCCACGGTGTAGTCGCCTTGTGGGCGCGCGCTTGCTGATACGTCGTGATAGATCAACACCGGTATTCGTGAGTCGTGCCGCCACAAAGCGTATCCAATTAGTACGAACACGATTCCAAGCAGAGCAAACGGGTATCGCCATGGACCGAGCATCACCACAGTATATAGAGATTCCACCGCTCGATATTGTGCGACATGTCATACTGTGTACATGTCGTCGGACCTGGCTCTCATGAAAACGCAGTTCCTCGAATATCTCGAGATCGAAAAGGGTCGTGGTGTGAAAACCGTCGAGAACTACGATCGATATCTCCGGCGATTTATGGATTTTGCGAAAGTGAGTTCCGCAGAAAAAATCACCGAGCAGATGGTACGAGAGTTTCGCATCACACTGAACCGCTCTGCGGGGACAGCTGGCACCATGAAAAAGAATACGCAGAACTATCACCTCATTGCACTGCGCGCGTTCCTCAAATTTTTACGTAAACGCGATGTGACGAGTCTGAATCCGGAGCGGATCGAACTCGCGAAAGTCGGCGGGAGAGACCTTGATCTCATCACCGCGGCCGAACTCGATCGTTTAATGAAAGGGCCGCAAGGTGAATCGCTTGGTGCGTTGCGCGACCGCGCTATTCTCGAACTCCTTTTCTCTACCGGACTTCGTGTTTCAGAGCTCTGTAATTTAAATCAAGACCTCGATCTTACGCGCGATGAATTTTCAGTGCGAGGCAAGGGTGAAAAGGTGCGCGTCGTATTCCTTTCCGACGAAGCAAAAAAGGCTGTTGCGGCGTACCTAAAAAAACGTGGGGATTTTGGCGAAGCGCTGTTCGTGGGATACAGCAAGGCAAAGAAAGGAAAGGATCTCTCTCGACTCACGCCACGCTCCGTTGAGCGACTCGTGAAAAACTATGCGATGAAAGCCGGCATCACTCGCAAGGTAACGCCACACGTGATTCGTCACTCATTCGCCACAGACTTACTTTCAAACGGTGCAGACCTGCGTTCTGTCCAAGCGTTGCTCGGGCACGCGAATATTTCTACCACGCAGGTGTACACACACGTGACTGACTCGCATCTGCGTGATGTGCACAAAGCATTCCACGGAAAGCGAAGGCGTTAGGTTGTATTAAAAAGGCGGCACAAGGACGTGCCGCCTTCCCCTCCTAGTGGATGCTGTTTTAATGCTGCGTGCCCGGCTTGAAGAAGAGTGACTGTGGTCGAGCTGCCCGCTTTATCGTAGTAACTGCAAACCCCTGTCGTTCAATCGGTTGCTGTACTCGGAACATGCCCGCTGTTCGATCTTCGCGCACGCCGCTGAAGAGCGACCACTCGCGCGAGCCCTTTTCTGATGCTGGTGCAAACAAACTCATTTGATTGGTGTTCATAGTGTTTTGCGCACGCGAACGGGATTTAATGTCCGTTTCCTAACGGGAAACGTTGTATTCCTCCGCGTTACAAGAGTTATATCGCTTTGTTCGTGATATGAAGATGAAGAACTTCATGACTGCCGTCCACAAGGTGTTGTGATATCTTTTGCGTATGAAACTAGCCACCTGGAACGTAAATGGCATTCGTAATGTGCACAAAAAAGGTCTTCTTGCTCCGTTTTTCGAAAAAGAGCAACCCGACGTGGTGGGTTTTCAAGAAACAAAGGCCGAGCAACACCAGTCCGAAGTCGATTTACCTGAGTATGAGGAGTACTGGAACTCATCCAAGACAAAGAAGGGCTATTCTGGTACAGCGATCTTCTCTAAGCCAGCCCCAGAGGCTGTTCTGTACGACTTCCCAGAAGACATTGTTTCCAAATACGCACTTGAGGATACGTATGGGGACCCAAACGCTGAAGGGCGTGTGATAGCGGCCGAGTACGAGAATTTTCATTTTGTGACCGTCTACACTCCAAATTCGAAGGACGATCTCTCTCGTATCCCGCTGCGGCACAAGAACTGGGACCCAGCGTTCTTGGAATATATGAAACAGCTGGAGGAATCAAAGCCAGTGATCTTCTGTGGGGACCTGAACGTCGCACACACCGAGGAAGACCTAGCGAACCCAAAGCCGAATATGGGTAAGAAAGGGTTCACACTCGAGGAGCGCTCCGGTATCGACAACATGATCAAAGCGGGATTTGTGGACGCGTTTCGATTGCATACGCAGGGTAAAGGACATTACACATGGTGGAGTCACTTTGCCAACGCACGTGAACGTAATGTGGGATGGCGTATAGATTACTTCTTTGTGAGCGAATCACTCGCTCCCCTTGTCTCACGGGTAAAGATCCACCCCGATATCATGGGCTCAGACCATTGTCCGGTTACCCTGGAGCTCGATTTATAGGCTCTATAGAGCCACTGGGTAATAGATATGTCCGTTATCCACTTATACCCATGACTTATCCACAGGTATGTCCTTTACGTGGTTATAAAGGACAGTATGATTACTCCCAGTGGATCTTTAACGTCTTTTCGTTGTTTCTAAAAACGAAATATATACCGGTACAAAAGTATAACGCCCAAATATAAAGGTTGCCTCCGCAATCATTGAAAGCAAAGTACTTTGTCCAAAATAATTTCAAGTTCTTTAAAAAGAAAGAACGAAAGACAAACTAAAGTCGCCTGACGGCGGCAATCCAACTAGAGAGAAATGGGTTGCTACGTCAGGCGATTTTTCTATTTGGCATTCGTAATATGGGTCATCTGCTTCGTTGCGAGACCCAGCTGCTCTTTTCACCGTACATCTAGTACGGCTCAAAGGTCAGCTTTCCCGCGCCTTGCATCTGACCCATCTTCCGAAGCCAAAAGGACCGCCGGAGGCGGTCTTAACTGACGTAATGTTTCTTGCGAAGGGCTGCTATGGCTGCCTCGTCCTCTGCTGCTCGACGATCCTTGCCCTGCTCCCCTATTTTTTTGAGCTCGTCGTTGCTAAGAGACATCATTTCCTGCGACCGCGCCTCCAAAATTTCGGCTGTATTCTTAGCTGGTTCGTCTAAAACCTCTTCTAAAAGCGCATGCAGTATCCACCCCACGCGTGGGCCCGCCGGCTCCCCCATTTCAATCAGTCGCTTGCCGTCTATCTTGAGCATTCCCACCGAAACGGGATCACGAAGCGCTTCATCGATCATCGACATGTATTTGCGGAGGCGGAATGGGTGCGCCTTTGGTCGGCCGGTGCCTATGCGGTCGCACACACGGAGATTGAGGAGGTCTTCGATGTTCTCCTGCCCTACGCGCGCGATGAGTCGGCGCACAGCCGAGAGCGTGATCTCGTCTGGATCTGAGAAAAACATATGGGCGCGTACCAGTGTTACTACTTTTTCGCTTAAATCCTTAGGATACTTGAGGTCGGCCAGGATTTTCTTTGCCATTCGCGCCGAAACCACATCGTGTCCGTGGAAGGTCCAGTCCTTCTTTTCCTCCGACCACTCCCTCGTAGCAGGCTTGCCTATGTCATGAAGGAGCGCTGAGAGGCGCACATCGAGCGACCATTTTTGATCTGCGGCGTGCTGGAGACTGCGTAGGAGGTGCTCGAACACATCAAACGAATGAGCTTGATTTTGGTCACACCCTATACCCTCTTCGAGCTCCGGGATGACGTGTGTGAGCACGCCAAGCTTTTGCGCCATGTAAATGGCTGTAAGAGGAGTTGGCGATAGCAGGATTCGACTGAACTCGTCGCGAATGCGCTCTTTGGAGATCTTTTCAAGCTGCGCAGCGTTCCCTGCAATACCTGTCATGGTTGATCCGTCGATCGCGAAGTCGAGCTCGGCCGCGATGCGGATAGCGCGGAGCATGCGCAGTGCATCCTCCTCGAATCGGGCGTGCGCATCCCCCACGGTTACCAATACCTTACGCAAAATATCCTCGCGACCACCATGCTCATCCACTAATTCCCCTGTAGATGGGTCGTAGGCAATCGCATTGATCGTAAAGTCGCGTCGCTCAAGGTCGTCGTGCAAATTGTCGCTGAACTGAATTTCGTCGGGATGGCGGGCATTGGTGTACTTCCCCTCAATTCGATATGGGGTGATTTCCACCACTTTAAGCTTCGGATTCTCCGACTGCGTAACTACACCAACGGTGCCGTAGCTATTTTCGTAAAAAGTTTCCTCGTAGAGTGCCTGGATCTGTTCAGGGGTTGCGTTGGTGGTGATGTCCCAATCCTTCGGCTCCCTACCAAGTAAGAGATCGCGGACGCAGCCACCCACCAGGTATCCTTGGTAGCCCGCTTGGATAAGCGCCCTGTGTACCTCCAGAATTTCTTGAGGAACGGAAAGCTGAGCTTTCATCATGTGAGACATTGTAACCGCTTTGTGCTCCCGGAGGGATTCGAACCCCCAATAACAGTTCCGAAGACTGTCGTGATATCCATTTCACTACGAGAGCAGATATAATCACCCATCTGGGCGTTCGCGTATCTTACATCAAACTATCAGGTACGGGAATCGGCCTCGCCTCTCGCCTCATATCCGGAGAATCGGTCAAACGCTCGGTTTTGCGCCGTCGCGCAAAACCTCCGCCTGACCACGCTCGGGCATTGCCGTGCGGGTAGGTTGCTGCGCACCCCCGCACATCATCGGAAGCCTGTGCGGGAAAGAATCCTTCGGATTCCCCGCACGTCGTCGAAGTAAAAAGCCGAGAGCGAGCTCTCGGCTTTTTACTTCTCCTAGTGCGGGTACGGAGAATCGAACTCCGATCTCCACCTTGGCAAGGTGGCGTTCTACCATTAAACCATGCCCGCTTATCGATACGATTTACCTCGTTAGCTACTTCAGCGCCGTATCATCCACCGAAGCCATGCCCGCTTTTCTCAAACTGAACCGCTGGATTATACAGCACGAATTGTGGGCAGCAATAACGCTGCCCACAATTCCCCTACCTACTTGTTGTCCGTCTTTGTTTCCTCTGTCTTGGTTACGGTGGTCTTCTTTGCTACTGGAGCCACCGTGCGAGCTACAGGGCTTGTCCGATAGGCGCTGTAGAGTCCTATAGCGGCCGCTACGAGCAGAATAATCGGGATGAAGTAGCTCAGGCGGCAATCGATCGCAAACTGCCAGAACAAGAGCAATAGGACAAGCGGAACGCCAATCAGGACAAGCGGGAGTGCCCCGTGTCGTAGAGCGAGCGCCGGCTCGGAAAGGCCAACGAATGCTGCGATCACAAAGAAGATCGCAAGAAGAATAAACCAAAGCTGGTACGCCCCATTCTGAGAGCACATTTTTGCCACGATCGCGCCCACAGTTGAGGTGCTTGAGGTTGTGCCCACTGTGCCAGTGCTCACTCCCCCTACGGTTCCCCCAGTGGTGCCCCCGCGCGGTCCACTTACAGATCCCCCATTTGATCCACCAACTGATCCCGTTCCATCGTCAGCCGAGGTTGCTACTGGAGCGCTCGGCACGTTAATTGGGGTGCTGCTCTCGATGGTGCCGTTTACATCTGTCGTGAATGAAACTTGAGAGAGACACACTGGAGCGCCTGGAAGCGCAGAGAGCATAGTGATAGTAACTGGCAGAGTGCCATTGATCTTTGCTGTGGTGTCTACATGCATCCGAAGCGATCCGTCGGGCTGAATATCACGCGTCATGTAGTTAAATGGAATCGAAGCGTCCCCTGCTGCCCCCAGAATGCCTACGTATGAAGGGTCAGAGATAACCACATCGAATGACTGCAGCTCCCCATCGTATATATACGGAGTAACACTCTGCACGAACAGTGGTGCACACGCAGGGCCACCAGTCGGCGGTACCACTTGCTTAGTAACAACTGCGGCTGTGCCAGCTGCAGCAAAACCAGGAGTAATGAGCAGTGCGATCGCCGCGAGAGTTCCAACGATGCCTCGCACTGAGCGGGATGTCGTTTTCATAGGAATGTCGACACCCTATCCTTTTACACAGTCGCGTCAAGCGGTCGCAGGCCACATTCGCAGGGGTGTCAAATGCGTGTTATAGCGCTGTAAACCTAGCTATTTCGCATGCCGCCATCATGTCCGAAACGTACGTTATATACGGACAAAACAGCAAAAAACGTCAAAAATGTGGATAACTCATGGGTATAAGTGGATAACGGACGTTTTTTTAGCCAACATTGTGTCCATGAATATTATCAATATGGCTTTGTTGAGCCATGGAACAATCATTCATCTAAGACAGCTATTATATGGCTAAATGTGATGAATACGGTACTTATGTAACTTTCGCACTACGTTTCGCGTGAACCGTCGCGGTTCCCCATGCAGCCGCGATGGCTAGAATTGAAAACATAGTTATGCACGTTTTACGTGTAACGGGGGACGGGGAAGTCTGGATATGTCTATACTTTATATATATGGCTGCCTTCTCTGCCAGAAGACAATTGGGAAATGTGGGGGAGGATGTTGCTTGCAAATACCTTACAAGCAAGGGCTTTGTGATCGTGGAACGGAATCATCTGAAGCCCTGGGGTGAGATCGACATTGTTGCAAGAGTGGGAGACATATATCGATTTGTAGAGGTGAAGACCATTTCACGTGAAAACGGTGGGGGAGGGTTCGCGCGAAACATGACGGCGGAAGACCATATCCATCCCGCGAAGCTTCAGAAACTGGTTCGCACAGTAGAGATATACATGGCCAATCTGGCGGGGGACTTCGACTACCAGATAGATGTCGTTACGGTAGAGCTCGATACCTCTACAAGGAGGGCACGGTGCAAGCTCTACGAGCAGGTGCTGTAAGTGTGGCTCAAGTAAGCCATTTGTCCGTTATATTCGGAATAAAGGACATGTATGTCCTTTATTAGCCGCGGGTTGCCGAGAGCGCGGTCTGCGCGTGCCATTGCCAATTAGGTCTGTATTGGGTGTGTGATTTGTCGGGGCGCCGAGAATCGAACTCGGTCTACTTGGTCCCAAACCAAGCGTACTACCGGTATACTACGCCCCGTTTATCTATGTCTTTCTTCGCGCTTCTTACGTTACACGTAAAACGTATCGAATGACGAGGGGATTCTAACACAACTTTTCGGTCGTGCTTAGTGCCCAAGTATGACATTGATCAGCCTGTCGCCTAGAGCGTCCGCTGTTGGCTTAAATGCTGCGGTGGCTGCCTTTGGGTCCTGTGCAAGTGTTTCGATAAACCCTTTACCGGTGAGGGTTATGAGGGCTCTGTTTATATACGCGGTGGTAATGGCATGGAGGTCCCGCTTATCCGTCGTCGAACCCTCGCTTGTTGTGGTAATGAGCCCAATCAGTCTGTTCCACTGGTTTACGATGCCGCCGCCAGATGACCCACTCTGAGCACCGATCACACCCCCAAGAGATACAGCGTCAGCCTTACCGACGGTAAAGGTCAGAAGCTGTTTGATCGTGGTTATTGAGGTCACCGGGTAGAGCTCACTCTGTATAACGCTCCCGCCCACAAATTCGACTGGGTAACTTGCCACCAGCACCGAGTCGTCTACGAACCCGATTGCTTCCCGTACATCCGGGCGTACTGCCTCAAACGACTCCGGAAGGGGGCTGCCATCGGTCGTTTTTGCCATGTAAAGCAGGGCAAAGTCGTGCTCTCCGGTACCGAGTACGCGGCTTTGGCCTATCTCCGAGGCGTGCACATTTATCCATGTGGTTGGGATATACATCACGGCTGGCACCCATTTACGCACTGCTGGGGCACCGGATCGCACGTAGCACTCAAAGTCGGTCTTTTCGGTCTGGGCAATGAGTACGTACTGAGCGACATGGGCATTCGTAAGCACGATGCCGCGAGGATCCACCATGATGCCACTCCCGGTGACTGGCTTGAGTGTTCCTACAAATGGCGTCGCGCAGTAAATGTTTACAAGCGCGCCACGAGCCGCCACATTCACGGCTTCAAATGCAAGCGGGGGAGTGGGGTAGGGGTTTTCGACACGGAGAATGTCATTCGGTGAGCTTGTTGCTACAGAAGGAGACGATTTTTTGGCTGTAATACTCGCTTTTTTAGCCTTTGGCGTTGTTGAGGCGACCGAGCCACCCTTTTTTTCAGGAGTCGAGGTGGCGACTGTGGTTGTGGCAACAGTCGATATAGGCGATGTGGTTGCTACTGATTCTGTTGTAGTCGCCGTCTCCGTGTCGGCAGGTGCTATCACTGACGGAGCCTCGGCACGCTGAAATACAAAGAGGAGTCCCGCAATTACGAGCACAAGTATTGCAAACGGCGCATATAGTCTGCGCAGACGACTCATGTGCGGATTATACGATAGGGAAGGTGTTTGGTATGGAAGGGGAATCGGCCTGACTCGCGCCGTTACTCGGCGCCCAGTCTTTCGATTCCCTTATTCTCGCCTGAAATAACAAAGGCGACGCTGACGCATCGCCTTGCCGTTGTCAGTGCGGAATAAGGGAATCGAACCCTTGCTCTCAGTTTGGAAAACTGATGTTCTACCATTAAACTAATTCCGCTTCTCTGGAACGCCGGTATCGTCCACCGAAACTCATTCCGCTTTATGTAACGGAACCATTGTTCCGCATTCCGGATACTCTACACGATTACCCTCATACGCACAAAACCCGCCGTACGGCGGGTTTTGTGTTCTCGAGACTGACCTGTTGCAAAGCCGCCTGTGCACGGGCGGCATTGCTACTTCACTGCGTCCTTCAGTGTCTTAGAGGCGCGGAACTTTGGAACACGCATCGATTTGATCTGAATCGTTGCGCCTGTTCGCGGATTGCGACCAGTTCGTCCTGCGCGGGTCTTTGCTTCGAAAATGCCAAGGCCGGCGATCGAAACCTCTTCGCCCTTCTTGAGGTTCTCAGTGATGCCGGAGATGATTGACTCAACAGCGCGCTCTGCATCTGCCTTTGTGCAACCGATCGTTGAATGTACGCGATCGATCAAATCAGCTTTATTTGCCATAGACTGTTCGTAACATTAGTAAACATTGAAAATGCTTGCTTTTTTCGACCTATAGAACCATTTTGAGCCGTATTTTGAGGCTGTCAACGCCCCAAAAAGGGTATCTTTAGATGTAAAAAGGAGCCCCCGAAGAGGCTCCTTGTTCACGATAATAAAGAAGAGGGGCACTGCTGCCCCCCTTTTTCGATGACTAGTTGCTATGTGTAGCATTCGCAACTGCTTGCATGGCTACATTGAGCGCACTGTCGATGCCATGTCGCAGTGCATACGCCAGCGAGTCGGCCACAATCTGCTCTGAGGTCAGTCGGTCGCGCTGTTCGAGCACACTCGCCCGGCTTCCAGAGCGTTCCGACAGTACCGTGCAGATCGAATCTTCCACTTCGGTGAGTACCGACTGAGGCACAGGGGTGTCGATAATGTATGAGTAGACCCATTCTCGCATACTCGCACTCCGGATGGCGATCATGACGACAGGGCTAAACTCGGCTCCTGTACCTGAGTCGACGCATGTTGGCATCACATATGCCACGTATTCAAGATGCGGCCGTTCTTTGAACGGCGCCGCTGCGCATTCCAACGAGAATCGAACGCCGTCGCGTAGATCGTGCAGAGTTTCTTGGAAATCACCCGCGGCGCAGACTACTTCGGCTCGGAAGCGGTTGCGTAGCTGGTGCGTGAAGCAGGCTTTGTACACTTCCTGCCGAGGTGAAATGGTGGGTGCAACAATAATTACTGCAGTCGGTCTCGTATGCATCATTCGGCTCCTTCTCCTTGGGCACCATAGACGAAGGGCCCGAGTGCGTCAATGCACTGGGCCCTTCGTACACAAAAGCTATGCTTTATTTTGCGTATTCGATCACACGGGTCTCGCGAATGACCGATACTTTGATCTCTCCTGGATACTGGAGCTCCTTCTCGATCTTGTCTGCCACATCGCGAGCGAGTTTGCGGCACTCGAGGTCGGTGAGGTCTTCTGGCTTTACGATCACGCGCAGCTCGCGGCCGGCGGCAATTGCAAAGCTCTTCTCCACTCCCTTCTCGCTGTTTGCGATCGCTTCAAGGTCTTCGAGACGCTTGATGTAGTTCTCCACTGAGTCGCGTCGAGAACCAGGGCGACCACCTGAGATGGCGTCGGCCACCTGCACGATCATGCTCTCTGGAGTTTCGTACGGATACTCTTCGTGGTGTGCCTGCATCGCCTTGATCACGAGCTCATCCACACCAAACTTCTGCAAAATGCGACGACCAATCTCTACGTGTGTGCCAGGAACTTCGTGGTCTACCGCCTTGCCGATGTCGTGGAAGAGTGCGCCAGCACGAGCGATCGCTGGGTCTGCGCCCAATTCTTCTGCGAGCATTGCTGCGAGGTGTGCCATTTCCACGGAGTGGTCGAGCACATTCTGGCCGTAGCTTGTGCGGAAGTAGAGGCGACCAAGGATCATGAGGAGCTTTGGATCCATACCAGGCACCTTTGCCTCGTATGCAGCTTCAGCGCCCTTCTTTTTGATGATGTTGGTTATCTCTTGCTCCGCTTTCTGAACAGCCTCTTCGATCTTTGCTGGCTGGATGCGACCATCGAGGATTAGATTCTCAAGTGCGATACGTGCGATCTGGCGACGAATCGGATCGTAGCAGGAAAGGGTGAGTGTGCCTGGTGTGTCATCGATGATTACGTCGACGCCCGTTGCGCGTTCAAACGTGCGAATATTGCGACCCTCCTTACCAATGATCTTTCCTTTGATCTCTTCGTTTGGTAGTGAAACCGTGGTGGCGAGCACATCGGAGACAACCGAGTTACCAAGTCGGTGAACCGCGGTTGTAAGGATCTCCTTTGCTCGCTTCTCGATCTTTTCGTCTCCCGAGATCTCAAGCTTTCGCATGCGACCTTCAAGATCTGCTTCGTACTGCTTCTCGACAGACTTCATAAGTCCCGACTTTGCTTCCTCGGCGGTGAGCCCTGCAACTTTCTCGAGCTTTTCCTGCTGCTCGCGAATCAAAGACTCTGCCTCTTCGCGAGCACGAGCCACATCCTCGTTCTTTCGATTGAGAGACTCCTGCTCGTTGTCGAGGTTCGTCTGGCGATTGTCGAGAAGCTCTTCTTTTCGAACCAAGCGCTCTTCCACCTGCTTGAGATCTCGTTCGCGCTCTTTGTATTCCGAGGTGAGCTGCTGCACCTTATCGTCAGCTTTCTGCTGCGCTTCGTTAATAATGCCTTTGGCCTTTTCCTCTGCATCCAGCATCATTTGGCGAATTTGGAGTTCCATCGAACCCTTTTTGCCCATGCTGATGATGTAGCGCAAAAAGTATCCGAATCCAATGCCAATAGCGCCGGATGCGGCGAGGAGGGCAAGAATGACTTTTAATGACATACGCGACTATGCGCGCTGCTCTTACGCTGAGACGCTAGAAAATGGCTTATTTACTACCTTTTTTGCTAGTTGGGTGCTCATGTTTGAGTGCGCGTTTGAAGAATGAAACATAAATACTAAGGGGTACTCATGAAATATACCACCCAGATTTGAAAGGGCCACTTTCGACTAACACATCGGGAGGTGCCAGATGCGGGGCACGGGAAAGGCGACTCCTGAGCCGTACAAATGTACGGTGAGAGAGTCGCCTGGGGCCCGTAACGACGCAGATGGCGTCTATCCGGTGCGTTAGTTTAGGACCTTGTCGATGATCCCGTACTCAACTGCTTCCTTTGCTCCCATGAAGAAGTCGCGGTCTACATCGCGCTCGATCTTATCGAGCTTCTGGCCCGTGTTTTTCGCGAGGATCTTATTGAGTTGTTCGCGCATCTTGAGGATCTGCTTAGCAGTGATCTCAATGTCTGATGCCATGCCTTCAGCGCCACCGGACGGCTGGTGGATCATCACCTCAGCATTCGGTAGCGCGAAGCGCTTGCCTTTTTCGCCGGCTGAGAGGAGCACTGCGCCCATCGATGCAGCCATACCTACGCACACGGTAGAAACCTGCGGCTGAATGTGATTCATAGTGTCCATGATCGCAAGCCCCGCGGTTACCATGCCGCCCGGTGAGTTGATGTAGAACGAAATATCTTTCTTTGGGTCTTCAGATGCGAGGAAGAGAAGCTGTGCAATCACAAGATTCGCCACATCGGTATCGATCGGGCCACCAAGGAACACGATGCGCTCCTTAAGGAGGCGTGAGTAGATGTCATAGGCGCGTTCGCCCATCGATGTTTTTTCGACAACCATCGGTACTAATTGTGCGCGGGGTGTATTCATATGAGGGGAGTCTACCAGAAACGAATTGTTGGATGCAAATTATGTTATCGTTTTTGTATGGGTGAATCGATGGAGCGTATCAATAAGAAGATCGAAGCGCTGCCACACGAAGCACCACTGTCAAATTATAAAGTCCAGGCGTACATCGCTGAGTACGCTTTTGTACACCGCGAGAAGAAGAATGGTGCGTCTGACGAATACGATGCACTCCCATTCAACGGAAACACAGTTATGAAGTGGTGGATGGATAATGCCTATCATGACAAATATCGTTCCTATCTCGACGATACACCGAATGCCACGATCGATCCGCACAAGGAAGAGGATTTGAATGCGATCATGGATGCGATCCGCACGCATGTGCACGCAGAGCCAGATCAAACGCTGCACTAATTCTTGACGTTACGCGGGCTTTGCGTACATTACATACGGTCAAAAGAACAGGGAGGTGTAGATGTTCAGTCCAGAGATCACCGAGGTTGTAGAGGCGCTTCGCTATACGGATCGGGCGACCCGTCATTTCTCGACACCAGAAGGCATTCGTGCCGTCATTTGCGCGGTCGACATCGGTTTGTGCCAGCTTGTACAAGTGCAGGATCATGCTGTTCGACTGCGCGATGAATCATGGGGCGTCGAGCTTGGCATCGAGCTGACGAACCGAGGAATTCGTGAGGCAGCCCGACTCGCGCGAGGATAGCAATGCCTCGTTCGCAGCCTGAACCGATTACACGAGTGCTCCGGATTGTTGGCAACGCACGCAACACCGGTACAACCTTCACGACTGAGAGCGACGTTGTCGCTGTACGGAGCGCCGTCGGCTACGGGTTACTGCAACTCGTTCCATGTGCGCATAACCCGTTTCAGCTCCACGATATGGAGCGGAACGAAAAATACGGTATTGAACTCACATCGCTCGGAATGAAATTCCTTGGGATCGATGAGACGAAATATCATCTTCGTTAAAAAGGCGTCCATGCGGACGCCTTTTCTCTATCTCTATTCTGCGTGGCTGTGGTGAGCGGCCGTATGTCCGACGGGTTCGGTGTTTCCCTCAAGGAATCGCAGCGTCATTTCATTACGCATTGCGTGTGCAATATGGGCGCGAAGATTTTCCGGATCTGCCTGTGGGTAGTGTTGGCGTGCGTGTTCGAGCTCGTGCTCAAGTTCTGCAGCCGGTGGCTCGATCTTCTCCGTTCGCGCAATCTCGGCGAGGATCAAGCGCACCTTGGCGCGCTTATCAGCTGCATCTTTCCAACTCTCGAGCAATTCCTCGCGAGTTTTCTTTGTTTCTGCGAGATATTGCTCAATGGTCTGACCGATACGCGAGAGATCATCCTTAAGACGCGCCTCCATTTCATCGAGCTCGAAGAGACGAAGCGAGACCGGGTAGGAGATCGTAGAATCCTTCACCATGTCGTCGAGGATGCCGGCGCGGCGTTTTTCACTCGCTCGCATTTCCTTTTCTGTCTGAATATTGTTGCGAAGTGCAGCGGAGAATGCTGCAGTGTTTTCATATCCAAGTGTTTGCACGAATGTGTCATCAAGCTCTGGGAGATCTGTTTCGGCGAGTGCCTTGGTTTCCTCTGCAGCCTTTTGCGGTTCGGTTCCTGACTCGATACGGTCGATGCGGGCGCGTTCTCGGCGCAGGTGTGTGAG
>JACCDV010726961.1_pt1 | contig 49597 bp, 56 predicted proteins | sample 7446131 | NCBI WGS metagenome assembly JACCDV01 (sample SAMN15323448, study PRJNA562643) | freshwater metagenome | isolation source: river surface water | place: USA:Blue River Watershed | collected 2017-08-17
AACGCGCCTTCGACAGCGCATTGTCGCGGATCTGGGCGCCGGGGTGTCCCTTGGCCAGGTCGGCCGCGTGTGCCGCCAGCTTGTAAGTGATGATGCCTTCCTTCACATCATCCTTGTCCGGCAGCCCCAGGTGCTCCTTCGGCGTCACGTAGCAGAGCATGGCCGTGCCGTACCAGCCGATCATGGCGGCACCGATGCCGCTGGTGATATGGTCGTAACCCGGCGCGATATCGGTAGTCAGCGGGCCAAGCGTGTAGAACGGCGCTTCGTCACACCACTCCAGTTGCAGATCCATATTCTCTTTGATCAGTTGCATCGGTACGTGACCGGGGCCTTCGATCATCACCTGCACATCGTGCTTCCACGCGATTTGCGTCAGTTCGCCCAGCGTCTTGAGCTCACCGAGTTGGGCATCATCGTTGGCATCGTAGATCGAGCCGGGGCGTAGACCATCGCCGAGCGAGAAGGCCACGTCGTAGGCCTTCATGATTTCGCAGATCTCTTCGAAGTGCGTGTAGAGGAAGCTTTCCTTGTGATGTGCCAGACACCACTTGGCCATGATCGAACCGCCGCGCGAGACGATGCCGGTCATGCGGTTGGCGGTCATCGGGATGTAGCGCAACAGGACGCCGGCGTGAATGGTGAAGTAATCGACGCCTTGCTCAGCCTGTTCGATGAGTGTGTCGCGGAACAGTTCCCAGGTCAGGTCTTCAGCTTTGCCGTCGACTTTTTCCAGCGCCTGATAGATGGGCACGGTGCCAATCGGTACGGGCGAGTTACGGATGATCCACTCGCGTGTTTCGTGAATGTTCTTGCCGGTTGATAGATCCATGACGGTATCGCCGCCCCAGCGGATCGACCAGGTCATCTTGTCGACTTCTTCGCTGATCGACGAACCGAGCGCCGAGTTGCCGATGTTGGCGTTGATCTTCACGAGGAAGTTGCGGCCGATGATCATCGGTTCGCTTTCCGGGTGGTTGATGTTGTTCGGAATGATGGCGCGACCACGGGCGATTTCATCGCGTACGAATTCTGGCGTGATCACCGGGGGAATCGATGCGCCGTAATTCTGGCCAGGGTGCTGGCGACCGAGGAGTTTGGCCAGACGATCGCCTTGCGGGCCACTGTTCTTTAGATCGGCCAGATACTGTTCGCGCTGCAGGTTTTCGCGGATGGCGATGTATTCCATCTCCGGTGTGATGATGCCCCGGCGTGCATAGTGCATTTGGGTGACGTTTGCGCCGGCCTTAGCGCGGCGTGGCTTGCGATGCAGACCCGGGAAGCGCAGTTCGTCGAGCGCTTTGTCGTCGGCGCGTTGACGGCCAAAGTCGGACGTCAGGCCATCGAGCACCTCGGTGTCGCCACGTTCTTCAATCCACTTCTGACGCAGCGCTGGCAGGCCTGCACGGATATCGATCTTGGCAGCGGGGTCGGTGTAAGGGCCAGAGCAGTCGTACACATAGATCGGCGGATTCTTTTCGCCGCCCATGCCCGTTGGGGTGTCGGCTTGCGAGATCTCGCGCATCGGCACCTGGATGTCCGGGCGCGAGCCTTCGATGTAGACCTTGCGCGAGTTAGGCAGCGCCGCGATGGCGGCTTCATCGACGTGGGCCTGGTTGGCAACGAAAGGCTGTTTGGCGTTCATGAGTTTTCCTTCGGGATTCTCTGTCAGTTTGTTATTGGCGTGGTTATGAAGCGACGCACAAAGCGTGCGTATGGTGAACGGGGCCGTGGCCGGTTTGCGGCGTGCGGCTGATGTGTAATTCATCGGCGCGACGAATGGCCTGTTGTAACCAGGCATGGGCGTGCCCGACGGCAGCTGGGATGTTTCCGGTTTGAGGAATCAATGCGGTGATCGCAGCGGATAGCGCACAACCAGTGCCGTGCGTGTGGCGCGTATCGAAACGCTCGGCGCGTAATTCAATCATGCGGTCGCCATCGTAGAGAAGATCGATGAGATCACCGCCGGGCAGATGGCCGCCTTTGAGCAAGACCCAGCGATTTTCTTCCTGACCTAGCAGGCGGTGCAAACGTTCGCAGCTACGCGTCATTTCTTTAATGGTTTCCGGGCCGCGCTCATCGAGTAGCGCACCGGCTTCAGGCAGATTGGGGGTGAGTACGCGCGCCAGAGGGATCAGCGCATCGCGCAGCAAACCGGTCGCTGCCTTATTCAGTAGCGCATCGCCGCTCTTGGCGATCATCACCGGGTCGAGCACCAGATTGTCTTGCTGGTGTTTGGCGACGTATTTGCCAAATCTCTCTGCAACCACTTGAACATTGGCGGCCTGGCCGAGCATGCCGGTCTTTACGGCGCTGATTTCAACATCGGTGAGCAGCGTATCAAGTTGTGCACCGATGAATTCTGCCGAAGGCAGTTGTACGGCTGTCACGCCTTGCGTGCTCTGAGCGGTGAGCCCTGCAACCACACCACACCCATAGGCACCGAGTGCGGTAAAGGTTTTGATGTCGGCCAGCAATCCGGCACCGCCGCTGGGGTCAATGCCGGCAATCGATAATACTTTGGGGGGAGCGCCCACAAATAGAGGACGTGCCTTGCCCACACCTTCGCTATCGCGCGGGTCGGGTGTGGCCATGGCAGTCATCAGATCAAGAATCATTCGTTTCCCTACGCCGGCATTAACCGGATCAGGTGCCAAGGGTCTCTCTCAGCCCAAACGGCGGGCACCCCTAACGATCAGAAAGCGACCAACATGGAGTTGGTCGCACAGAGTATTGAAATTAAAGGAAAACCCCGCGAACTGCAAGCGCGAGGGCAAAAACCGGCTTAAGCTTTCAGTTGAGCAAAAACAGCCTCAGCGGCCGAGATGGTCTTTTCGATGTCCGCCGGGGTGTGTGTGGCGCTGACAAAGCCGGCTTCAAAGGCCGAAGGGGCAAAGTAATGCCCCTCGCCAGCAACGTCCAGCATGGCGTGGAAGAAGCGGTTGAACTTTGCCGTATCGGCTTCCATGACCTCGGCATAGTTGTTCGGCACCGATTCGCGGAAATAAAGACCGAACATGCCACCGACCGAATTCGCCGAGAATGCCACGCCATGTTTACGGGCGGCGGCAGTCAGGCCATCGGTGAGCTGACGGGTGCGTTCGGCTAGGCTTTCGTAAAAGCCCGGCGCGCGCAGCTTCTTCAGGGTCGTGATGCCGGCAGCAACGGCCACCGGGTTGCCCGACAGCGTACCGGCCTGATAGACCGGACCGAGCGGTGCCAGGCACGTGAGGATGTCTTTGCGGCCACCAAAGGCGGCCAGTGGCATACCGCCGCCGACGATCTTGCCTAGTGTCGTCAGATCGGGTGTGATGCCGTAGTGACCTTGTACACCCTGTAGGCCAACGCGGAAGCCCGTCATCACTTCGTCGAAGATCAGCACGGGACCGGTGCAGGTGCAGCCGGCACGCAATGCTTGCAGGAAGGCCTTGCCCGGGTCGACCAGGTTCATGTTGCCGGCGATGGGCTCAACGATCACGGCGGCCAGTTTGTCGGCATATTGATCCAGCGCCTCGTTGAAGGCGGCAATATCGTTATAAGGCAGCACTAGCGTATGTGCGGCTACATCGGCGGGTACGCCGCCCGATGAGGGGTTGCCGAAGGTGAGCAAACCGGAGCCCGCTTTGACCAGCAGGCTATCAGCATGGCCGTGGTAACAGCCTTCAAATTTGATGATCAGATCACGGCCGGTAAAGCCCCGTGCCAGACGAATCGCGCTCATAGTGGCTTCGGTGCCTGAAGACACGAGACGTACCATTTCCAGAGAGGGCAGCAGCTCACAGAGCAGGTCGGCAATCTCAACTTCGGCACCCGTTGGCGCGCCGAAGGTCAGGCCGCGGGCGGCCGTAGTTTGAACGGCGTCCAGTACTTCCGGGTCGGCGTGGCCGAGAATCAGCGGCCCCCAGGAGCCTACGTAATCAATGTAGACCTTGCCATCGGCATCCGTAACGCGAGGGCCTTTACCCGAAGTAAAGAAGCGGGGCGTGCCGCCAACGCCACGAAAAGCACGAACGGGGGAGTTCACCCCGCCAGGAATATGGCGTTGCGCAGCGGCGAAGAGTTGTTCATTACGGCTGGTCATGATGGCAGTAGGCTCGGTTCAAAGACGTTGAAAAATCAGGCTAGGGCGTGTTCTGCCCGGAGTTGATGAAGACGCTGGTGAATCTGTTCAGGTGTAGCGGGACGGTCAGGGCTACCGAAAATTTCCGAAATCAGGGCAACGGCATCAACCAGCCCGCTGATCTCTGCGATATTGTCGCAGGTGATGCCGCCAATGCCGCAGATGGCGACGTGAGGTCCCAGAGATTCACGAAAAGCCTGGAGCTGATCCAGGCTAACGCGGCGGGCAGCCGGTTTGGTGGATGATTCGTAGCAAGCACCAAAGGCCACATAGCTGGCGCCATCGTTGAGTGCGCGTTGAGCCAGTTGTAGGTCGTTATAACAGGAGGCACCGATAATGCTACGGGCAGGCATTAGCCGACGGGCATCACGGATGCTGCCATCATCGCCGCCCAGGTGCACCCCTGCGGCACCGGTTTCCATCGCCAGAACCACATCATCATTAATGATGAGTTGGGCATCAAAATCTCGGCACATCTGGTTAAGCAATCGTCCGCGCGTCAATTTCTCCGCCATCGCACTGATCTTGTCCCGGTATTGAACAAGGCGAACGCCTGATTCAAGCGCAGCGCGTACCTGGCCCATCAGGAGCCGGGTGTCAGCTTGATCGGGCGTGATGGCGTAGAGGGCGTCGGGAAAAGCAAACACAGTGTTCAGGACAATCCATTAAATCGTGAAAGGCGTTGTCCATATTCATGACAACGTGATGACAGTAGGGTATTCGTTCGGTTACGATGGCTATATTGTATCAATCCAAACAGTTACTTCTTGCTTAAGGTTTTGCCATGAGTGGTCAGTCTTTCAAGTCCTGGATGTGTCTGGGCTGTGGGTTTATTTACGATGAAGAAGCCGGCCTGCCAGAAGATGGTATTGCACCGGGCACGCTGTGGGCCGATGTGCCCATGAATTGGGTATGTCCTGAATGCGCCCTGCGCAAAGAGGACTTCGAGATGATCGAACTCTAATTGCGGCCATAGGGAGCCTCCAGGTGACTATACAAACGATACTGGTGGTTGAACCCTCGCCGATGGAGCGAGCGCAACTGAGCGGCATGCTCACAGCAGCCGGCTATACGGTAACGGTGGCTGGAGACGGCGAAGAAGGCGTTGATATTGCCCGCCGCCAACGTCCGGATCTGATTCTGATGGAAGTGGTGATGCCGGGTTTGAATGGTTATCAGGCAACGCGTGCTTTAACCCGCAGCGAAGACGAAAGTCTGGCGCGTATTCCTGTGATATTGGTTTCCGCTAAGGGACAGGATACCGACAAGGTTTGGGGTTTGCGACAAGGCGCTATTGATTACCTGGTGAAACCAGTGACCGAGCACGAGTTGCTCACCCGTATTGCCGATATCTGATTAAAAGCCGAAGCCGGCGCCTGCCCCGAGCAGGGTAGCAATGCCCAGAGCGGCAAATACCGCAGCAGCGATGCTGTGAACCAAACGCATAGGAATCTTGTTGGCTAGCTTATCGCCAACAAACACGGCAGGTACGTCTGCAATCAGCATGCCGAGTGTGGTGCCGAAAACCACCAGCAGCGGGTCGGCATAATGCGCCGCCATCGCCACCGTGGCAATCTGTGTTTTGTCGCCCATCTCTGCCAGAAAAAACGTAATGAGGGTGGCACCAAACACGCCAAAACGTTTTGCGATTTGTGCTTCGTCGTCCTCGATTTCGTCGGGAATTAGAGTCCATATCGCCATGGCAATGAAGGATGCGCCAAGTGCCCAGCGTAGAATCTCGGGGCTCACGGCATGGGTAATCCATGCGCCGACTGCGCCGGCCAGGCCGTGGTTGAAAATGGTGGCGACCAAAATGCCTAGAATAATGGGTACCGGTTTCTTGAAACGGGCGGCCAGCAGAAAAGCGAGGAGTTGGGTTTTGTCACCGATTTCAGCAAGCGCAACGACGCCGGTGGATACGAGTAATGATTCCATACCCGTATTTTAACTGGTAGCGCGCTTAAACCGTTCCAGGGTGCGTTGACGTGCCTCGCTGTGATCCACAATCGGCGCCGGATAATCGCGGCCGATAACAACGCCACAGTTGGCCTGAGTGTCTGCAGGCATGGTCCAGGGTGCGTGAATGTACTTATCGGGCACGTTGGCCAACTCGGGGACGTAGCGCCGGATAAATTTACCCTTAGGGTCAAAGCGCTCGGATTGGGTCACCGGATTAAAAATGCGGAACCAGGGCTGGGCATCGCAGCCGGTAGAGGCAGACCATTGCCAGCCACCGTTATTGGCCGAAAGATCGAAATCCAGCAGCAGTTGGGCAAACCAGGCTTCACCCTGACGCCAATCTAAGCCCAGGTCTTTGGTGTAGAACGAAGCACTCACCATGCGCAGGCGGTTGTGCATCCAGCCCGTTTGCGCCAACTGGCGTTGGGCGGCATCGACCAGCGGGTAGCCGGTTTTTCCCTCGCACCAGGCCTGGTGCCATGCGGGGTTGTGATCCCATGCCACGGCATCAAAAGCAGGTTTGAAGGCATGGCCAATCGCATGAGGAAAGTGATGCAGAATGGCGAAGTAGAAATCGCGCCAGATTAGTTCGTTCAGCCAGCCGAGAGCGCCTTCACCCCCTTCGCGCCAGGCGCGTCCGGCGAGCTCCCGGATCGAGAGGGTGCCAAAACGTAGATGCACCGAGAGGTAAGAAACGCCTTTGACCGCCGGAAAGTCTCGGGCAACTTTGTAGTTATCGATCCGGGTAAAAAAGTCCTCGATGCGGGCGCGTGCGCCGCTAACGCCGGGAACGATACCGATGGTGGCCAGGTCAGTTGGCTCAAAGCCGATGTCGGCGAGCGTCGGTATACCGGTAGCCAGCGGAGATGCTGCGAGATGCGATAAATAGCGGGTAACCGGGTAGGGGCGTACAAAAAAATCAGTCTCACCCAGCGCTGCTTTTTTATACCAGGCATTCTTGTAAGGCGTGAACACGGTGAACGGCTTGCCCATCTGGGTGAGCACTTCATCCTGTTCGAAAATGGCCTGATCTTTGGTGCTATGAAAGCCGATATGATCCAGTGCGAGTGTCTGGGCCACATCACGATCGCGTAATACGGCAGCGGGTTCGTAGTCGCGGTTGCAGTACACGGCACCAACGCCCAGTTCGCGGGTCAACGCGGGGATCATTTCTCGTGATGAACCGTGCCGCACAATCAGTGCGCCCCCGTGCTCACGCAGAATATTATCGAGCTCAACCAGAGATTCGCGGATAAATTCCACGCGGCGATCTTGCCGTGGCAGTTTGTCCAGAATGTCCCGGTCAAAGACAAAGGCGGCGTAGACGCGCTGATGCTGTTTGAGCGCGTGATAGAAGGCGGCATGATCGTCCAGCCGAAGATCGCGTCGCAACCAGACGAGGGCAGCTTTTTCGGGGTGTTGGGTCTGCATTTGCGGTAGAATACGCGATATGACCGCTTCCCGCGTACCCTCAGACGACTCTGAAGTACCAAAAACGTCGGGGTTGGCAGAAACTGCCACCTGGCTGCGCGGACATTTTCTAGTGGCCATGCCGGGTATGTCAGATCCACGTTTCACCCGCAGCCTGATTTATCTGTGTGAACATTCTGATCAAGGTGCCATGGGTATCGTCGTGAATAAACCGACGGACATGAGCCTCGCCTCGCTTTTCGAACGCGTGGAGCTCGCCAACCCGGATGCAGAGTTAGCTGGCCAGCCGGTGTTGTTTGGCGGACCGGTGCAACTTGATCGCGCCTTTGTGTTGCATAAGCCAGCCAAGCCCTGGCAGGCCACCATGAAAATCTCTGAGGAGATCGCGCTCACCAGCTCCAAAGACATTCTCGAGTCGATCGGCAGCGAGACTGCGCCAAAGTCGATGCTGGTTGCCCTGGGCTACGCCGGCTGGGTTCCCGGCCAACTTGATAGCGAGATTCTGCAGAATGCCTGGCTCAGCGTGCCTGCTGATGATGAGATTCTTTTTGATCTTCCTTATGAAGAGCGTTTGCCCGCAGCCCTTGCCAAACTAGGCATCGGTTTTGATCGTTTATCCGATGTGGCAGGCCATGCCTAAGGGCACGGTCATGGGCTTCGACTTCGGTACGGTGCGCATTGGTGTTGCCGTGGGCGAAACCATCACAGGCCTGGCACACCCGCTGACGCTGATCGCCAGTGAACCCCTGGTGCAACGTTTCGAAAAGATCGGTGCCTTGCTTACCGAGTGGCAGCCAAATCAGATTGTCGTGGGATTGCCGACACATCTGGATGGCACCGAACACGAAATGACGCAGCGCTGCCGCCGCTTTGGTAACCAGCTGCATGGGCGTTTTAATCTACCGGTGGCCTGGGTGGATGAACGACTGAGCTCTGCCGAGGCCGAACAGCGTCTCAAACAGGCCGGGCAATCAGCGCGCGACACTAAAGCCAACGTCGATGCGGTGGCCGCACAGATTCTTTTGCAGCAGTGGCTGGATCAGCAGGCTGCACACTCAGAACATCAAGCCGGAGGCGCGCATGCCTGATTTTAAAAACCTACCCGATGCTGAGCAGCAGATTGCCGCATTGGCCGAGCAGTTGAAACCTATTTTCGATAAAGCGCCGGATACCGTATTAATCGGCGTCTTTACAGGGGGCGTCTGGATTGCCGAACGACTGTCGCAATTATTGCCAACACATCCACCTGTGGGCAGCGTTGATATCTCGTTTTACCGGGATGACTTCAATGAGCGGGGTTTAAGCCCTAATGTGCAGCCGACGACCGTGCCGGTGGATATCGTGGGCAAGCCCGTCATTCTGGTCGACGATGTGCTCTACACCGGCCGCACCACGCGTGCCGCGCTTAATGAACTGTTTGATTACGGTCGTCCGGGCAGCGTACAGCTTGCTGTGCTCGCTGATCGTGGCGGGCGACAGTTACCCATCGCTGCCGATTTCTGTGCCTGGTCGGTTCAATTGCCAGCCGATGCCAATCTGGTTATGGTGCGCACACCCGTCGACGATCCCGAAGGAAAACTGAGCTGGAGTCTTGATAATGCTTGATCCGCAACTCGATGCCGATGGCAACCTGGTTCACCTGCTTTCTACCGAAGGGCTCTCGCGTGAGCAACTGATGCGGTTACTTGATACCGGTGCGAGTTTTCTGGGCGTATCAGATCGTGAGGTAAAGAAAGTACCGCTACTGCGTGGCAAGAGTGTGTTCAATCTCTTCTTCGAAAACTCGACACGCACCCGTACCACCTTCGAAATTGCCGCCAAGCGCCTCTCTGCCGATGTGATCAATCTGAACATGTCGACATCATCGACAGCCAAGGGCGAAACACTGCTCGACACGGTTGATAATCTCTGCGCCATGCATGCCGACATGTTTGTCGTGCGCCATGAATCAAGCGGTGCGCCGCATCTGATTGTGGATCACTTGCGTCGCACCGGCCGCAGCGACATTCACGTGATCAATGCGGGCGATGGCCGCCATGGCCATCCGACACAGGGTCTACTCGACATGTACACCATCCGCCACTACAAGGGCGGTTTTGAAGGTCTGAAGGTCGCGCTAATCGGCGACATTCTGCATTCGCGCGTGGCGCGTTCGGATATTCATGCACTCAAAACCTTGGGTGCCGAGTCGATTCGCGTGGTGGGTCCGCAAACCCTGATTCCGACTGATATCGAATCGCTGGGTGTTGAAGTGTATCGCGATCTGGATAGCGGGCTGAAAGATTGTGATGTGGTGATTGCCCTGCGTCTGCAGCGCGAACGCATGAGCGGCGCATTGTTGCCTTCGGCCACAGAGTTCCATGATCGCTTCGGATTGACGCACGAACGACTGAAAGCCGCCAAGCCGGATGCGATTGTGATGCACCCGGGCCCGATGAACCGCGGTGTGGAAATTGATTCAGCCGTGGCAGACAGTCCGCGCGCAGTGATCCTGCCGCAGGTGACCTTTGGCATCGCCATGCGCATGGCGGTGATGAGCGTGCTGGCAGGAGGGGGCGCATGATGGCAAATAACAACGCACAACATATCGAAATCCGTGGCGGCCGCGTCATTGACCCCGCCTCACAGTTTGATGAAGCCGTGTCCGTGTTTGTCGCAGAGGGCAAAATTGCCGGCATCGGGCAAACGCCTGCTGGTTTTAAAGCGGATCAGGTCATTGATGCAACAGGCTTAGTGGTTGCACCCGGCCTCGTTGATTTATCGGCACGTATCGCAAGCAACATTGATGCTGAGCTTGAGGCTGCCGTAGCCGGTGGGGTGACAACGCTCGCCTGTCCACCGGATGTTGATCCTATTCTGGATGAGCCCGAACTTGCCGAGCGCCTGGTGCGCCACGCTGAAGATGTATCGCAGGTGCGTGTGTTGCCGGTCGGCGCGATGACGCAAGGCCTATCGGGCACCATGCTGGCAGAAATGAGTTTGCTCCGTGATGCGGGTTGTATTGCCGTATCTCAAGGTCGTGGTTTGCCCGCCGATACACGGGTGCTCTGGCGTGCTTTGCAGTACGCAGCATCGTGCGATGTGCCTGTCTGGATTCAACCTGCCGAATATCATCTGAGCAAAGACGGCATCGCGCACGATAGCGCACTGGCTTCTCGCCTGGGGCTGGCCGCTATTCCGGTGGCGGCTGAAACGCTGGCCATGCAAACGGTACTCGCCCTGGTAAAAGCCACGGGCGCAAGAGTGCACTTTACCCAGATCAGTTCTGCCGAAGGGGTGGCCTTACTGCGCGAAGCGCGTGATGCCGGCCTGCCGATCACGGGCGATGTTGCGGTATACGCGCTGCATCTCTACGAGCAGGATATCGGTTACTTTGATCCGCTCACACGATTTGATCCACCACTGCGTGGCTATGGTGATCGTGAAGCACTGCGACTGGGCTTGGCCGAAGGCACCTTAGGTGCTGCCGTCTCTGCGCATACGCCGCTGGGTGTGGATGTGAAGCGCGTACCGTTTGCTGAAGCCGCGCCTGGCGCAACGGGCATCGAGCTGCTGCTCCCCTTGACGTTGGCCTGGGGTGAAGCGTTGAGCTTGCCGCTGCGCCGTTCTTTGCTCCCAGTCACTTCGCAGGCTGCTGCCATTCTGGGCATCGAAGCGGGTGAGATTGCCGTGGGTCAGCGTGCCGATCTGTGTCTGTTTGATCCCCAAGCAAGCTGGGCGGTGCAAGAGAGCGATCTTCGGAGCGCCGGCAAACTCACGCCGTTCCTGGGTAGAACTTTGCAGGGCCGTGTCGTGGCAACACTGGCCGGTGGTCAAGCGGTGTATCAGCGCAGTTGATTATGTGTTCGCCAGCGTTTGTAGCTGGCGACGCACCGCCTCTGCCTGAGCGGTGCGGATGCTTAGGGTTTTGCGGCGACTGGTTTGTCCACGAATCAGTTCAATCGTATTTTGTGGACACCCTAGGGTTTTAGCCAGCCAGGCAATTAGGGCTTGATTCGCTTTGCCATCCACGGGTGGCGCATGCAGACGAATCTTTAACGCATCACCATGAACGCCAGCGCAGGCAGTTGATTTGGCGCCGGGTTGTACATGTACAGTGAGCTGCAGATCACCTTTGCCGGTTATCTGCAGCCATGGCGTTACCGATAGATCAGTCACGCCCCAACTCGATACCCAGTTCACGGCTACGTTCGGCAGCGGCATGCATGCCGGCAATCAGGCCTTCCTTCACGCCCATTTCGGCCTTCTTCTTGAGGGCGGCTTCGGTGGTGCCCCCCTTCGATGTCACCCGTTCACGCAATACGCTTACCGGGTCGATTGACTGTTCGGCAAGTTGTGCCGAACCCAGTACGGTTTGAATAGCCAGCGTGCGAGCGGTTTCAGCGGAAAGGCCAAGTTCGCGGGCGGCTTCCTGCATGGCTTCTAGAAATAGGAACACATACGCCGGGCCGCTACCGGAAATCGCAGTCACCGAGTCAATCAGTTGCTCAGTGCCAACCCAGGCAGTTTCGCCCACGGCGCCGAGAATGGCTTCGGCACGATCTTTATCAGCGGCATCCACAGACGGGTCTGCGTAAAGGCCGGTCATGCCTGCGCCAATCAGCGCCGGGGTGTTAGGCATGGCGCGCACAATACGGCGGTAGCCACCCATCCAGCGAGCGAGGTCGTCAACGAGTAGACCAGCAGCAATGCTCACGATCAGCGGTTTGTTGTCGCCGGCGGGCAGGCTACTGAGTGCGGCACGCATTTGTTGTGGCTTAACTGCCAGCACCAGTACATCACATTGCAGTGCTTCGGCGCTGGCAGATTCGTAAACGTTGATGGCAAATTGTTCGTTCAGTCGGGCGCGGGCCTCGGGCAGGATTTCGATGACGCCCAGGTTGTGCGGCTCAAAGCCGCGCTGAATGAGGCCGCCAACGAGCGCGATGGCCATATTGCCGCCACCAAGGAATGTAATTTTCATAGGGTTACTCCGTGAGATTCGGGATAGGTGCGGTTGCCAAAGATCGCAGAACCAACGCGTACAAGCGTCGCGCCTTCGCCAATAGCCGCTTCGAGATCATCGCTCATGCCCATCGACAAGGTGTCGAGCGCAAAGCCGTGTTGATTAATTTGTGTTTGCAACTCGCGCAGCGCGGCAAATTGCTGGTGTTGTTTGCTAACGTCGGTCGTGGGCTCGGGAATAGCCATCAAGCCACGCAGTTGCAAGCGGGGGTGTTGTGCAATGGCCTGACATAGTTCCAGGACCTGTTCAGGGGCGCAGCCGCTCTTGCTGGCCTCGCCCGAAACATTCACCTGTACGCAGACTTGGAGTGGGGGTAAATGGGTGGGGCGCTGGGCTGATAGCCGTTCGGCAATCTTTAGCCGGTCGATGGTGTGCACCCAGCTGAAATGTTCGGCAATGCCGCGGGTTTTGTTGCTCTGGATCGGTCCAATAAAGTGCCATTCCAGCGTGGGTCGTGCGCTGGCCTTATCAACCCCTTCTTGTGCGTAGTTCTCACCAAAGGCGCGTTGGCCGCAGGCGGCAACGGCATCTACCGCTTCAACAGGGAATGTTTTAGAAACTGCCAGCAGGTTCACGCAGTCCGTTGCTCTACCCGCAGCGGTTTCTGCTGTGCGTATCCGCTGCCATAGCTTATCCAGGCGCTGAGCAGCGTCTTCATGGGTGAGCGTGGCATTTTCGGTAGCAGACATGGGCAAGTCGTGTTGATAAGCGGTCACAAACTGTTAGGCTAGCGAAGTATATCAATGCGCGCAGTACCGATTTGAACCGGAGAAGAAACAGCATGCTCGAACCATTACTTTTTCTGGCAAGTGAACTGAATGCCTCGGATATCCATTTGTCGGCCGGTATGCCACCGATGTTACGGATTAATGGCGCCATGCAGGCACTCGATCAACCGGTTCTCGGTAATGCGCAGGTACGGGGCATGCTCGATAGCGTGTTGCCCGAGACGCAACGCCGCTTATTTGGCGAGGGTGCTGCGTGTGACTTTGCATTCGCCTCCGCGACGGCAGGCTTAGGCCGTTACCGTGCCAACGCTTATCGGCAACAGCGCGGAGTGGCTTTGGCTTTGCGCCCCATCCCTGAACAGGTGCCTAGCCTCGATTCGATTTCAGCTCCGGCGATTCTGAAACAGCTCGCAGACACAGACCATGGCTTGGTGCTGGTCGTCGGGCCAACCGGCTCCGGTAAAAGCACCACACTGGCCGCCATGACGGATCATATTAATCAGACGGCGCTTAAACATATCCTGACGGTTGAAGACCCGGTGGAGTTTGTCTACGAACCGAAGCAGTGCCTGGTGACCCAGCGCGAAGTCGGTCGTGACACGCCCAGTTTTGCGGATGCCCTAAAAGGGGCGCTGCGCGAAGACCCGGATGTCATCCTATTGGGTGAAATGCGGGATCTCGAAACCATCCGTTTGGCACTGACGGCGGCAGAAACCGGCCATCTGGTTTTGGCAACGCTGCATACGGCCACCGCACCGCAAGCCATAGAGCGGATCGTTGACGTATTCCCCGGTGAAGAAAGAGATCTGGCACGTACTTTGTTAGCTGATGTGCTTCGTGCCGTTGTGGCCCAGCAGTTGTTGCCGCGTAGCGATGGCAAAGGCCGCGTTGCCGCCCACGAAATTCTGGTGGGCACACCCGCTGTGCGTAATCTGATTCGGGAAAGCAAAACCGCTCAACTGGTTTCTGTGATGCAGACCGGGCAACAGCAGGGTATGCAGACGATGGCGCAGAGTCTGGAGCGGCTTTCTCAGGTGGGCGTATTAGGCCGAGTGTGACGCAACCTGGACCTGCGGATTTAAGCGTCCGTAGGTTTCTGCCGACGGTGAAAGCCCGCCACGAGATCAATCACGAACAGCCGGCATTCCAGCGCACCATTTTTGAGCGGGAAGCGGCGACGTGGTTTGAGTCCCAGGCCTTTGGTCAGTTCCAGGTCCGCGGTGAATAGTGCGGCAGTCCAACCGCTGAATTGTTGCTTCAGTGTGCGGCCCCATTCGGGGTATTCGGCTTGAAGTGCTTCTTGTTCCGAAAGGCGCACGCCGTAGGGCGGGTTGCTGACCAATAGACCCGTGGTGGCGGGGGCGCCGCGACCTATAAAGTCGGCCTGATCGAGGGTGACGCTATTGGATAAACCCACTTGCTCCAGGTGACGGCGCGTGGCTGCAATGGCACCCGGGTGCATGTCACTGGCAAAGATAGTTTGTGGTTGCAGCGGGCGGATTTGTGCACGCGCTTCGGCACGCAGTTTGGTCCAGAGTGAACGGTCGGCATCCAGCCAGCGCTCACATGCAAAGCGGCGGTTCAGGCCCGGCGCCATGTTGGCGCGCATCCAGGCGGCTTCAATCACAATAGTGCCGCTGCCGCACATGGGGTCGAGGAAGTTCTCGTACACCGGTTTGCCGGTGTCGTCCGTATTGTTCCAGCCGGCGAGTGCCAGTAGGCCGGCGGCTAGATTCTCTTTGAGGGGTGCAGCACCGGCTGCACCACGATAGCCTCGCTGCCAGAGCGGGTTGCCGGAGCTATCGATGTAGAGCGTGGCCGAGTTTTCGGTGAGAAACAACTGGACACGTTGATCAGGTTGATCGGTATTCACGTTCGGGCGGCCGCCACGATCCGCGCGGAATCGATCGCATACCGCATCTTTAATGCGCAGGGTCGCAAAGTCCAGGCTGCGCAAAGGTGATTTCACGGCGGTGGTGCTGACCTTGAAGCTCTGGCTTACATCAAACCATTGATGCCACGAAATTTTGCGCGCCATTTGATAGAGATCTTCTTCTTTCTGATAAGCGCCGACGGCCAGGCGCACCAGAATGCGAGAGGCGTAACGCGAGTGCAGGTTAGCGCGATAGAGGCTTTCCTGCGTTGCGCGTGCGCGCACGCCGCCACCCGTTTGCTCCACCTGAGTGAGGCCGCATTGATTGAACTCGGCAACCAGGAGTTCTTCTAGGCCGCGTGGGCAGGGGGCAAAAATATGCATGACGTGCTTTCGTTAAAACGGCTTGAGAACGACAAGAAGCGTGATGATGGTGAGGATCAGTACCGGAATTTCATTAAACCAGCGATACCAGACGTGGCTGTGTGAATTTTTGCCAGCAACAAACTGACGGTAGAGGTGGCCACAGTAAAAGTGATAGCCAAGCAGAAAGACCACGAGTAGGGTCTTCGCGTGCAGCCAGCCACCGGTGAAGCCATAGCCAAACCAGAGCCATAGACCCAGCACAACGGCACCGATGCCGATGGGCGTAACGAATTTATAGAGGCGGCGCGACATGCCGAGCAGGCGTTGGTATTCAGCGGACTGTGTGTCGGGCACAGCCGCCAGATTGACGAAAATGCGCGGCAGGTAAAACAGTCCGGCGAACCAGCTGACGACGAGAATGATGTGAAACGCTTTAATAGTTAGCATGCGGAAGCCTTCAGCGTGGCAAGAAAATCGTGAACTGTGGGATAACGGAGTTGAATGCGCAGCTCTTTGCGCAGTCGTTCGTTGTCGAGTCGGCGCGATTCTGACATGAATGAGTAGAGCATGGGGGAAACCAGCGATTTCAATTGCTCGCGGGGTAAGCGTTGCGGACGCGGCAAATGGCAGGCATCCGCCACTGCATCAAACCAGTCGCCCATTTTAAGGGCGCTGTTGTCACTGGTGTTGTAGGCACGGAGTGAGCGGCCGCGGGTTAGGCTGAGCCAGCAAATCCGGGCGAGATCATCGGCGTGTATATGGTTGGTCCAGGTGTCGTCTTCTGGACGCAAGGCTGGCGTGCCTGCGCGTAGGCGATCAGCGGGAAGCCGGTTGCCGGCGTAGATACCGGGAACGCGCAGGATGCTGCCGGCGTTAGTGGTGATTCTTGCGGGATCCGGACGCAAATGAGGTGCGGCTAAAGCACGGATGCGGGTACGCGCCCAGCGTCGTAGCGTGGCTTCAGCAGCAGCGCGCCGTTGGCCTCGAGCAGTTTGCGGTTGCACGGGTTGAGACTCATGAACGCGGGCGCCCTGGCAGTCGCCGTAGACGCCGCTGGTGCCAATGTAGACAAGGCGGCGTGGTAGACTTGCGCCACCATTGAGGGCAGCCAGAAAGTGGTTCAGGCGTGCATCGGCGGGCGTTTTTGCCGGGTTACTGTCGGCTGGTGGGGCAAGGTAAATAATATGCGTTGCCACCCCGCGTATGCGCTGCAAAGTGTCAGGTTGATCCAGATCGGCCGCAACAGGCGTTGCCCCGAGGGTGCGCCAGTCTTGCCAGGCGCTGCTGTCGGGCTCGTGCCGTAGCAAGGCGCGTAGTCGATAGCGAGACCCAATCTGCCCTGCAAGCCGTGCTGCGACGTCACCGCAACCGACCAGCAAGAGCCGGGGTTGCCGGAAGCGGCGTGGCAGAGCGCGCGGTGGGTGCGGCATGGGTTTCAACATGCTGACATTGTACGGTTTTACAGGTTTTGGTTCTTACAGGATTCAACATGACGCATCAGGTAACGCTTAATCCGATTAATGCCACGTTCCGGGCCGATGGCCATGAGACTGTGCTGGAGGCTTCTTTGCGCCACGATCTGCTGGTGCCTTATGGTTGTCGTACTGGCGGCTGCGGTGCGTGCCGCGCGAAGATTACGTCGGGGTCGGTAGACCATGGCAAGGCCAGTGAAACCACGCTGACACCTGCTGACCGCGAGGCCGGTTTTGCCTTGTTGTGCTGCGCCGTGCCACAGACCGATGTCACAGTGGAAGTGAAAGACGTGCGTCGCGCAACAGATATTCCGGTGAAGACTTTACCAAGCCGTATCGAGGGTCTGGAAAAGCCGGCCACCGATGTGGCGGTTTTGACTTTGCGTCTGCCAGCCACCGAGATGTTCCAGTTTCATGCCGGGCAGTACATCGATATTCTGCTTAAAGACGGCAAGCGTCGTAGCTTCTCGATTGCTAATCCCCCGCACGATGCCGCGACGATTGAATTGCACGTGCGTCATGTGCCGGGTGGCTTATTTACCGACCAGGTATTCAGCACGATGAAGGTGCGCGATATCCTGCGCTTCAATGGCCCGCATGGCAGCTTCTATTTGCGCGAGTCAGACAAGCCGATGATCCTGTTGGCCGGTGGTACGGGTTTTGCCCCGATCAAGTCGATCGTGCTGGAGACGCTACATCTGGAATTGCAGCGCCCGATGCACATTTACTGGGGCGCCCGTGATCGCGCGGGTCTCTATCAGTATGAAGTAGCTGAAGCCTGGGCGGCACAGTACCCGCATATTGAATTTATTCCCGTGCTGTCCGAACCTGAACTAACGCCAGGCTGGTCGGGTCGTACCGGACTCGTGCATGAAGCCGTGCTGGCAGACTTCCCGGATTTATCGGGCCATGAAGTGTATGCCTGTGGAGCACCAGGCATGATTGCGGCAGCGCGTTCGGATTATCTGGGCAAGGGTAATTTGCCTGAAGATGCGTTCTTTGCCGATTCTTTCGAGTTTGCCGCCAACTAAGCGGTGCTTGAAGCGCCAAGGCCTGCTGGTTAAATCCGCAGGCCTTTTTTATTGCTGCTGTTGCTGGGCCTGGTTGTAGCGATCCACACAGATTTTGCAAATGCAGGCCTTCATTTGTTTCTCGGGAGGCACCAGATCAATCAGTGCTTGTGGAATGCCTGTGTTGCAACACCAGCAGGGGGTGTCGTTATGCGCGCCGCAGGCGTTGTTCTGGCCGCAGAGCGGGCATTCGTATTCGTTGACTGTGTTCATGGTGAGTTCGCTCATTAGTGTGCGTCATCCCAGTTGGGTCCGATGCCGACATCAACCACGAGCGGCACCTTCAATTTAGCCACGTTGGTCATGAGCGGGCCCAGGGCTTCGCTAACACGTGCCCGCTCATGATCCGGCACTTCGAGCACCAGTTCATCATGCACCTGCATGATGAGGAGTGTTTTGAGTTTTTCCTGCGTGATCCAGTTTTGAACAGCGATCATAGCCAGTTTGATCAGATCAGCCGCCGTGCCCTGCATCGGGGCATTAATGGCAGCGCGTTCAGCGCCTTGGCGGCGACCCTGTTGACCGGCTTTAAGATCAGGCAGCCAGAGGCGGCGGCCAAAGACCGTTTCGACGTAGCCGTTCTGGTGGGCGTGCTGACGCGTTTCTTCCATATAACGTGCAACGCCCGGATAGCGATCAAAGTAACGATCAATGTAGGTTTGAGCCGCGCCACGTTCGATGTCGAGTTGCTTGGCTAGGCCGAAAGCGCTCATGCCGTAGATGAGGCCGAAGTTAATGGCTTTGGCGGCACGTCGTTGGTTGTCATCGACTTCGAGGGGCATCACACCAAATACTTCGGCAGCCGTAGCGCGGTGAATGTCTTCGCCTTGAGCAAAGGCATCGAGCAGCCCCTTGTCTGCTGACAGATGCGCCATGATGCGTAGTTCAATCTGCGAATAGTCGGCCGAGAAGATGCTGTGGCCAGGGCGTGCAATAAAGGCGGCACGAATACGTCGCCCTTCTTGTGTGCGCACGGGAATGTTCTGCAGATTGGGGTCAGAGCTGGCCAGACGGCCGGTGACGGCAGTGGTTTGCGAGTAATGCGTGTGAACCCGACCGGTAGCCGGATTAATGCGTTGAGGCAGTTTGTCGCAATAGGTGTTCTTTAGCTTCGCGATGCCGCGGTATTCCAGCAGCACGCGGGGCAGCGGAAAGTCGAGCGCCAACTCGGAGAGGACTTCCTCATCGGTTGATGGGGTGCCCGAGGCCGTTTTCTTTTTGACGGGCAAGCCTTGTTGGGCAAATAGAATTTCAGCCAACTGTTTGGGCGAGTTCAGATTGAAGCTTTGTCCGGCCAAGCTATGGGCTTCGGTTTCAATGGCCAGCATGCGTTCGCCCAGCGCATGGCTCTGGTCGGCTAATAGCTGGTTGTCGATGAGTACGCCGTTCTGCTCCATGGTGAACAACACTTGGGCGGTGGGCAGTTCCAGGTTGCGGTAGGTGGCTTCCAGACCCGGCTCTTGAGCCAGCCTCGGTAGTAGGCGCTCGGCAATGCGCAGCGTAATGTCGGCATCCTCCGCTGCATAAGCCGCGGCATCGGCAACGGCGACCTGATTAAAACCGATCTGGGCAGCACCTTTGCCGCAAATAGCTTCGTACGAAATGGTCGGCATGCCCAGATGACGGCGGGCCAGCGTGCCTAATTCGAGTGCGCCGGGACTGACTTGTCCGGCTTCGAGCACATACGCAGCGAGCAGGGTGTCGTCGACAATGCCGGCGAGTTGAATACCGTGATTGGCAAACACGTGTTGATCGTATTTGGCGTGTTGCAGAATTTTCTGGGGCTGCGCATTTTCGAGCCAGGGTTTCAATCGGGCGAGGGTGTCTGCAAACGGCAACTGGTTCGGCGTGTCCGGGCCATCGTGGGCGAGCGGGAGATAAGCCGCTTCTCCGGGGGCGATGGCAAAGGAAATGCCGACCAGGCGCGCCTGCTGTTCGTCCAGACTGGTGGTTTCGGTATCTAGTGCAACGCGGGGCGCGTGCTCGATTTTGTTCAGCCAGCGTTCCAGTGACGCCGTATCCAGAATGGTTTCGTAATGGACGCGGTGTGCGCCGTCGTCCGGCAAAAGGGTCAGCGCGGCTTCGGTCTCTGTTTTTGCGCCCGCCTTGGGTGCTGCGCCAGGCTCATCAATGGCTTTGAGCCAGGTTTTGAAACCGTTGTGCCGGAATACTTCACGCAGGGTGTTCTGATCTTCCGGTGTGGCGAGGAGATCAGTAATCGCCATGGGCAGTGCGACATCAGTTTTAACGGTGGTGAGCGTGCGGCCCAGCGGCAGGAATTCGAGGTGGCCGCGCAGATTCTCGCCAACCACGCCTTTGATATCGGCAGCATGGGCAATGACGCCATCCAGATCGCCATAGGTCTGTATCCATTTGGCGGCGGTTTTGGGCCCGACCTTCGGTACGCCCGGTATGTTATCGGCCGTGTCACCTACCAGTGCCAGGTAGTCGGTAATGCGATCGGGTGCTACGCCGAACTTGGCTTCTACACCCGCCACATCCAGACGTTCGTTACTCATGGTGTTGACGAGGGTCACCTGCGGCGTCACCAGCTGCGCCAGATCTTTGTCGCCGGTAGATACGATTACAGAGAACCCTGCCTGCGCCGCTTGTTTTGCCAGGGTCCCAATGACGTCATCGGCTTCCACGCCGCTTTCCATAAGGAGTGGCCAGCCCAGCGCCCGCACGACGGCGTGAATCGGTTCTACCTGTTTGGCCAGATCTTCAGGCATCGGTGGCCGATGGGCTTTGTAGTCGCTGTAAAGGGTGTCGCGGAAAGTCGGGCCGCTGGCGTCAAAAATACAGGCGCGGTATTCTGCGTCGATATCACTGGTTAAGCGGCGGAGCATGGAAATCATGCCGTACAGTGCGCCGGTCGGGTCGCCCGATTGATTGCGCAGGTCGGGTAGTGCATGAAATGCGCGGTACAGGTACGATGAACCGTCGACAAGCAGTAAAGTAGGCATAGTGAACCGAGGGGCAGACAGCGTGGAAAATCATACAAAACGATTCAGATTTCAGACATCGGGAGCATCCGATGGCCATGATGCCGAAACGCTAGCCGAGCGTGAAGCCTGGCGATTGTTCGGAATTATGTCAGAGTTCGTGGAGGCCACGGACCGTCTGGCGGAGGTTCGCCCGGCAGTTTCGATATTCGGGAGTGCCCGGGTGCTGCCGGATGGCCCCTACTATGCGTTGACGGAAACGATTGCCCGGAAGTTGTCTGATGCCGGTCTGGGTGTGATTTCAGGGGGCGGCCCCGGTGTGATGGAGGCGGCAAACAAAGGGGCTTTTGGCGGCAACGGCCCCTCAATTGGTTTGAACATACAGCTACCGCACGAGCAGCATACCAACCCGTATCAGGATGTATCGCTGGGTTTTAGACACTTTTTTGCCCGCAAATACATGTTTGTGCGTTTTGCGGTGGCATATGTCGTGATGCCCGGTGGTTTTGGTACGCTGGACGAGCTGATGGAAGCGTTAACGCTGATCCAAACGCGTAAAAGTCGCCAATTCCCGGTGATTCTGGTGGGGGCGGCATTCTGGGGTGGGCTCATCGACTGGCTTAGAGACCGGCTGGTTGGAGAAAAAATGATTAGTCCTGAGGATATGGATCTGCTTCAGATTATTGATGACCCGGATCAGGTGGTTGAAGCAATCTTCAGCCATTACGAAACCCGGGGCTTTGCGCCATTGCCGGGCGAGCGCGAGCTTTTGCTCAACCTGTAATAAAATCCACCTATCAATCTGTCTGGAATCCGGCATGTCTCTTATTTTTAAACGCGCATCGTCTATTTTTCTGATGCGTGCCTATCTCGTTGCGTTAGGCATGGGCGTATCGTCCATCGTTTTTGCGCAGGTCTCTACGTTGCCGCCGCAAGTGGTGACGAACGATCCTGCGTTGCTTAGCCCGCAGGCAGAGGCTGAGGAAGATGCCAGCGTGACGATTTCGCCCGATGATCGAAGCACGAGCGTTCGCACTTATGGCCGTGGCGGCCAGCCGTCGCGCGAAGTGGTCAATCCACCGATTCTGCCATCGTATTCCGAGTCGCCGCCGCCTGAGCCTCAATCAGTCATTCCTGATTCGGATCCGGTGCGCGGCGACATGGTGCAGCCGCCCATGTGGACCCTCTGGAGTTGGTAATGCCGGATCGTCACATGCGTCATCATCGTCAGGGCCCTTGGCAGGATACTCATCCCGCTGATCATTTGCCGCAGATTCGACACGTTGGCGTTGGCCATGGTGTGCGCTGGATCAGTGAAGGCTGGGCCTTGTTTATGCGCCGCCCGGGACTCTGGCTAATCACGGCCTTTCTGCAAACACTTTTAATCATGCTGGTGCTGCTGGTGCCGCTGCTCGGACAGGTCGGCGCGCATTTGTTGATGCCGGTACTATCGGCTGGTCTGATGGTGGTTGCACATCGCGTCCAATACAACGAACCCGTGACCGTGGCAGATGCCTTTACCGGCTTTAGAGAGCACGCGCCTGCCGTTGTTAACGTGGGCGTCTGGTACATGCTTGGGTGGATGCTGATCGTTGCGCTGGGTCTGTTGCTGGGCGGTGGCGCGGCACTTTCCGGCATGGCGGTCGGCATGGAGACCCAGTATGAGTGGCTGGGTGTGGTGATTAGTGTATTCGGCATTGTTCTGGCTGTGACGATTAGCCTGTTGCTGGTGCTGCCGCTGGTGATGTCGGTCTGGCTGGCGCCACCTTTGGCGGTGTTTCATGACATTCCGGCCATCGCTGCGATGAAGCATTCTTTTGTGGCGAGCTGGCGTAGCTTGCCTGCCTTTGTGGTGGCCTTTTTTCTGGTGGCGTTGATGCTCTTCCTGACGGCGTTGACTATGGGTCTGGCGTTGCTGGTCGTTGTGCCGGTGATGGCGGGTGCTAATTATGCGGCGTATCAGGATCTGTTCGAATTAACACAGCCAGCAGCAGCCCAAGCCCAGGCAGGCGATGCTGAACCAACGAATGGCTGATTCAATCAAACGTATCACCCTGGCAACAGGTTGGCAGTGGTTTCGTGACGGCTTTGCCCGTTACCGGCGTAATCCTGTACTCATGGTTTTCTGGGTGATGTCTTATTGGACGATGCTGGGACTGGTGGGTCTGGTTCCCGTGGTCGGTGATCTATTGGTGGCGGCCTTGGCGCCCGTGTTGCTGGTGGGCGTGTTGGCAGGTTGCCGTGCGCTGGACGCTGAAACAATGCCCAGCTTTACGTTGATGTTTTCCGGTTTTCGTAATCGCTTGCAGCCCTTGATGGGTCTGGGCGTGCTGCACTTTCTGCTAACGCTGGGTGTGCTTGGTCTGACAGCCGCTTTTGATGGTGGCATGCTCTTGCAGTTTATGGCCCGATCAACTTTAGGTGCGGGTGCCGATGCAACGACGCTGAACCCGGACAACCTGTCTCTCACTGCCATGCTAATAGCGCTGGCGGTTTATGTGCCCGTGATGTTGGCCTTTGCCTATGCGCCATTGCTGGTTGCCTGGCGTGGCTTCGGTGTGGGCAAAGCACTCTTTTTTAGCCTGGTGGGTTCATGGCGAGCCTGGCAAGGCCTGATGGGCCTGTTTTCTGCCATTCTGGTTTTTGGTGTGCTGGTGCCGTCCGTGGTGATGATGTTGCTGGTTGCGTTAGGCGTGGGGGATGCCGTCGTAACGTCATTAGTGGTGGTGCCACTGATGGCCGTATTGGCGCCAACCGTCGTTTCAGCCTTTCTTAGCAGCTATCGTGATGTATTGGCCGATAACGAGGGCGCCGCCCCGGCGCAGACGACCTGAAACTGACCGGTATTCTTGGCGGTACGTTTGACCCGGTGCATATCGGGCACCTGCAGCTGGCAGAAGAAGCCATTGAGACGTTTCATCTGGATGAGCTGAGTTGTATTCCTGCCGGGCAGCCACCGCATCGCCAGTTACCGCAGGCGGGTGCCAATGACCGACTTGCTATGGCGAGATTAGGGTTTTCGCAGAACAGTGCATGTCGGGTTGATGATACCGAAATTTTACAAACCGGGCCCTCCTGGACAATCAACACACTGGAAAGGGTGCGCCAGCGTGAGCCGGCAACGAGCCTGTTGCTCATTATGGGTGCCGATGCCTTGTTAGGGCTGCCTACCTGGCATCGCTGGCAGGAATTGTTGGACTATGCCCATATTGCAGTGGCGAATCGCCCCGAGTCTTCGCTGGTGCCCAATGAGATGCCCGAACCCTTAAGAACTTTCTGGGAGAAGCATCACACTACCGATCTGGACCGGCTGCGGGAACAACCCGCAGGATGTCTGGTTTCGTTTACCATAACGCCCTGTACGGTATCGGCAACGCAAGTGCGTCGTGCCGTTGGGCAGGAACAGTCAATTTCTGGCCTGGTGCCTGAAGCGGTTGAAAACTACATCGTTCAGCACCATCTCTATCAGCAGACCGCGCATTGACGGTCATTACCGCATCAAGGAACAGCATGTCTAAAGAACTCTCGATCAAAAAGCTTGAAACCATCGCCGTTGATGCGCTGGAAGATATCAAGGGTCGTGACATCATCATTGTTAACACGACCAAAGTGTCCCAGATGTTCGAACGCATTGTGCTGGCCAGCGGTGAGTCGAACCGCCAAGTGCGCGCTTTGGCACGCAGTGTGGCCGATAAGGTACGCGAAGCGGGCGGTGAAGTGCTCTCGACAGAGGGTGAAGAGACCGGTGAATGGGTGCTGGTTGATCTGGGTCCGGTTGTGGTTCACATCATGCAGCCGACGGTACGCGCCCACTTTGATCTGGAAGGCCTGTGGGGCCCGGGCAAACCTGCTGGTCATGCCGCTGAGAAAGCCGCTAAAAAAGCCAGCGTTAAAAAAGCGCTGAGCAAGTCGCCTGCTGGTGATGCAGCCGAGAAGACGCCTGCCAAAAAGCCTGCTGCTAAAAAACCAGCGGCAAAGAAACCGGCTGCTAAAAAGCCGGCAGCGAAGAAACCCGCTGCCAAGAAGCATGTCGCACGCGCTAAAAAATCGGCTGAATGAAGCTGCATCTGATCAGCGTTGGTCAGCGGTTGCCAGATTGGGCCGCTGACGCCTGTTCGGATTACCTGAAGCGCTTTCCCCGTTCGCAGCCCATCGTGCTGCATGAGATTAAAGCGGAGCCTCGAACGGGCAACCGAACGGCACAGCAGATCATGGATCTGGAAGCCGGGCGCATTGAAGCCGCTATTCCTCCCGGCGCGCGTCGTGTCATGCTGGACGAGCGCGGCACAGATCTCACCACGATAGCGTTATCCAAGAGGCTGGAATACTGGCAAGGTGAAGCGCAGGATGTGGCGTTGATCATTGGCGGGGCAGATGGTATTTCGCCGGCGTTGAAATCAACGGCGCATGAAATGATTCGATTGTCTTCGTTAACGTTGCCGCATGCTATGGCGCGTGTTTTGCTGACCGAACAGTTATATCGTGCGATTACGGTGCTGGCCGGGCATCCCTATCATCGTGAATAGACCCATGCAGCCAATCTGGTTAGCGTCTAAAAGCCCACGTCGTGCGGAATTGTTGACGAGTATGGGGGTGCCATTTGAGGTCCTGCAGTTTACCGATGACGCCGGTGCGCAGTACGAGGTCGATGAATCAGTGCTTCCCGGTGAGCCGCCTCGAGATTATGTGCGTCGCGTTGCCTTTGATAAAGCCTTACATGCAATCTCTTATGTGCGTGATCGCGGACTAAGTGAGCGTCCTTTGTTGTCTGCGGATACAACCGTTGCGTTGGGCGATCGTATTCTGGGCAAGCCTGTAGATGCTGATGAAGCACGTGACATGCTCAAGGCGCTCTCGGGTCAGGCGCATGAGGTGCTCACCTCGGTGGTGCTGGCGCACGGACACGATATTCGTCAGATGCTATCGGTGAGCCAGGTGCGCTTTATGTCTTTGAGTGACGAAACAATTGAACGCTATATAGCCAGCGGCGAGCCTTTTGATAAAGCGGGTGCCTATGGCATCCAGGGGCATGCCGGCGTTTTTGTGGCAGAGATGCAGGGCAGCTTTACCGGCATTATGGGTTTACCCGTGCACGAAACAGCTTGCCTGCTTGAATCTTGCGGGTACACGTTCTGAAGCGCTAGCGATCTAACCAACGCAAGACTTCTAACGCAGCGATGGTTGCGCCATCTTGCTGAATGGGCATTGTAGCGGGTTGAGCGAGTAGGGATCTCAATGCCTCGTTAAAGTGACCCTGTTGCAATATATTTGGTGCCAGTCTGGCGCAACGTGCGTGCGCTTCTAGCCAGGTCACCAGCACCTGCTGCTCGGGCCAATCGTCTCGTTCGACATAGAGCACCGGAATCCCGGCGAGTGCTGCTTCTACAAAGGTGCCGTAACCCGGCTTGCAGACCACCGCGTCACAGCAGCCCAATAGATCCGTGAAGACGAGGCCGGTTGCTTCGCATACCCTATCAATGTTGATGACCCCCCGAGCGGCACAGCCTTCTGCCGGCAAACGGGTTTGATTGGCAACGAGGAGCGTGAAAGCGGATTGCGTTGGCCATTGTTCGTAGGCCAGTTGCGTTTCGATGCCACCCATACCGATGAGTATGCGTGGCCGACTCATCAGTGATGCATCAATATGCTTAGCCAATAGCGCTTCGAGCGCATTTCTGGTGTGGGCGCTGCGGGCGCCTACAGGTGGCAGGGTGTGTTCGGTTAAACCCCGCATGGGCATGCCCGGCGTGAGTCGCAGTGCGGCGGTTGCCTGGTCGTAAATGCTTGTGATTCGGTCGAGAACAGCGGTCGAGTCTGGCAGCGCTTCAAAGTAGAAACGCGCGGTATCTGCCCAGTTAAGTGAACTTATGGCGAGTCCGGGGATGCCAAGCTTTTGTGCTGCAGCCAAAGGCATGTCGCCAACATCACTGAGAATCAGATCGGGGGCTGCGTTACGAACCAGTTCGCAAGCAGTTTCCAGGTGTGACGACCAATGTGCTTCCCGATCGGCATAAGCGGCCCAGCTGGCTTCAACGTTGACGCGCATGGCGTCGTGCATGATGAGCCCAAGATCGCAGGGAGAAGCGATGTGCTCGAAAATTCCGCTGATGCGGGCGCTGAGCACCTGGGTTGGCAGAGTGCTCCAGAGGGTGAGCGACAGATCCGGCCGTAGTGATGTGAGCTGGTTGCAGACAGGGGCAACCTGTCCCAGGTGCCCCAGACCATGCGCACTGATGGCCACCAGCAGGCGCGGCATGACTTACGCCTTGGGATGCGTCGCCGAGGCTGATGCCGCAATCATTTCGTCGGTCGGCACATCGTGGAGGCGGGCTAGGAATGCGCCATCGCAATCAGCAGACCATTCAGCGTCTTTCACCCAGACGATATGACCATCGCCGCTGGCGACATCCACCGACTCCATCTTGCGGCCTTCCAGGGCTTTGACTTGCACAATGCGGTTGCCAGCGGGGTGAATGATTTCCAGCCAATCGCCCACGGCAAAGCGGTTTTTAACAATCACACGCGAGGCATTGCGTTCGCTATCCCATTCGACGTTACCCACATATTGACTGCGGCCAGATTCAGAATAGCCGCGTAGATAGTTCTGGGTGTCCGAATCATGATGACGCTGGTAGAAGCCATCGGTGTAGCCGCGATTGGCCAGGCCTTCCAGCTCGCCAATGAGCAGTGGGTTAAAGCTGCGTCCGGCTTGGGCATCGTCAATCGCATGGCGATATGCCTGGCAGGTGCGCGCAACGTAATACGGCGATTTGGTTCGGCCTTCGATCTTGAGTGAATCGACGCCAATCTCGATCAGGCGCTCGACGTGCTCAATGGCACGCAGATCGCGGGAATTGAGGATGTAGGTGCCGTGTTCATCTTCTTCGATGGGCATCAGTTCGCCAGGGCGCTTGGATTCTTCGACCACCAGCGGCGGGAAGTTGCTGCCCGTCATGCCAGGGGTGGCTTCTGCCTCTGTATCCGGTTTGAGCTTGTAGTCCCATCGGCATGAGTTGGTGCAGGTGCCCTGGTTCGGGTCACGGTGATTGAAGTAGCCAGAGAGCAGGCAACGACCGGAGTAGGCGATACACAAGGCACCGTGAACAAAAACCTCCAGTTCGATCTCCGGACACTGCTGACGAATTTCAGCGACTTCGTCGAGGGAGAGTTCGCGCGACAGAATCACGCGTTTAACGCCCATCTTGCCCCAGAAGCGGACGCTCGCCCAGTTAACGGTATTGGCTTGAACGGAGAGGTGAACGGGCACTTCCGGGAAGCGATCCCGGATCATGTCGATCAAGCCGGGGTCGGCCATGATCAGGGCATCCGGGTTGAGGGCGACAACCGGTGCCATGTCGTCCAGATAGGTTTTGAGCTTGGCGTTATGCGGTGAAATGTTGCTGACGATATAGAACGATTTCTGCTGCGCATGGGCTTCATCGATACCTTCTTTGATGGCATCCAGCGTACTGAACTCGTTATTGCGGACGCGCAGACTATAGCGGGGTTGTCCGGCATAGACGGCATCGGCCCCAAAGGCAAAGGCGGTACGCATCATGGCCAGGGAACCAGCGGGGGCGAGAAGTTCGGTTTTCGTGGGCATAGTAGAATTCGGTTATCAAGCAGCAGTAAAAACAGGCAATAAAAAACAGTCAGGCGCACATTCTACCTATGGCCGAAAGTATCCTCATCAATTTCACGCCCCAAGAGACCCGGGTTGCCATCCTCGAGCAGGGGATTGTCCAGGAACTTCATGTTGAACGTCATACAACCCGGGGGTTGGTAGGCAATATCTATCTGGGTCGCGTGGTCCGGATTTTGCCCGGTATGCAATCGGCATTTGTTGACGTGGGGCTTGAACGTACAGCGTTTCTGCATGTGGCCGACATCTGGCAGGCGCGGGTTGGTGATGTCGCGAACCGGGAATACCGCCCGATCGAAGAGGTCATTAGCGAGGGCCAGACGCTACTTGTGCAAGTGATTAAAGACCCTATTGGTACCAAGGGCGCACGTTTGTCGACCCAGGTGTCCATCGCGGGTCGGATGCTGGTGTATTTGCCTCAGGAAAAACATATCGGCATTTCACAACGGATTGATGAGGCCGAGCGCGAGGCATTGCGTGAGCGGCTCACCCGTTTGGTGCCCGATGACGAGACCGGTGGGTTTATTCTGCGTACCATCGCGGAAACTGCGGATGACGCCTCTCTGCAAGACGACATTAATTATTTACGTAAAATCTGGGCGGGCCTCAAACAGCAGATTACGACGTCGCCCGTGCCCTGCCTGATGTATCAGGATCTCTCTTTGGCACAGCGCGTGCTACGCGACTTCGCTAACCCGGAGACCGAGCGCATTCTGGTTGACTCGCGAGAGACCTTCCAGAAGCTGAAAGAGTTTGCCGATATCTATGTGCCCAGCATCACGTGTTTACTGGAGCACTACAACGAAGATCGTACGCTCTTCGATCTGTATGGTGTCGAGGAAGAAATTCAGCGTGCGTTATCACGCAGGGTTGATCTCAAGTCGGGCGGGTATCTGATTATTGATCAGACCGAAGCCATGACCACAGTCGATGTGAATACGGGGGCGTTTGTTGGCGTTCGTAATTTCGACGAAACGATTTTCAAGACCAATCTTGAAGCGGCGCAAGCCATTGCGCGCCAGCTGCGGTTGCGCAATCTGGGTGGCATCATCATTCTCGATTTTATCGATATGGACCACGAGGCGCACCAGGAGGCGGTGCTGGCGGAGTTACGCAAATGCCTGAGCCGTGATCATATGCGCATGACGGTGAATGGCTTCACGGCGCTGGGCCTAGTGGAAATGACGCGTAAACGCACACGCGAATCACTGGCACGCGTTTTGTGTGAAACCTGCCCAACCTGTGATGGTCGTGGTCAGGTTAAAACTGCGCGGACGGTCTGTTACGAGATCCTGCGTGAACTAGTGCGGGAATCTCGTCAGTTTGAAGCGCGTGAATATCGTGTCATCGCGAGCCAGAAAGTCGTGGATCTCTTCCTTGAGGAGGAAGAGCAGGCGCTGGCGATGGCTTCAGACTTTATTGGCAAGCCGATCTCGCTGCAAGGAGAGTCCGGCTACGGACCCGAGCAGCACGATATCGTGCTGCTCTAAGGCTCATTCTTGGGGGCGGGCGGGCGCCAGAACCAGCGCTTCACCTTCCACAACACGTTTGTCGTCAACTGTACAAACGGTTTCGATGCGCACCTTATTCTTGACGTAATCGACATCCAGTACGGTCAGTGTGGCGGTCACGGTATCACCCGGATGAACCGGCGCCAGAAATTTCATGTTCTGTGCCAGGAAGATCGTGCCGGGCCCTGGCAGACGATTGGCCAATGCCGAAGAAATGAGGCTGGCAGTGAGAAAGCCCTGAACAATTCGGGTGCCAAAACGGGTTGTTTTGGCATATTCCTCGTCCAGGTGGATCGCGTTGGTGTCGGTGGATACCGCGGAGAACAGAATGATGTCTGTTTCGGTAATCGTCTTTGACTGAAAAGCCGTCATGCCGACTTTGAGTTCATCGGTGTAATAAGCGGGACGGATGATGCCCATAACTAGCCTCTAGCGTTGCAATTAATCACCCTGCCATCATAACAACTTATGTTGCGATGCGTCATGAATCTTTAATGACAGGTCAATTAGTCGATAGCGAGACAGGTGTACTTGGTGCTCAGATATTCATCGACGCCATGTTGTGAGCCTTCGCGGCCAAATCCGGATTGTTTGATGCCACCAAATGGGGCGACTTCACTCGACATCAGGCCGGTATTTACGCCCACCATGCCGTATTCCAGCGCCTCGGAAACACGGAAGATCCGGTTGGTATCCCGCGTGTAGAAATAGGCAGCCAAGCCGAATTCCGTGTCATTCGCCATTCGAACCGCTTCGGATTCGTCGCTAAAAGCGAACAACGCAGCAACTGGCCCGAAAATTTCTTCATGCATGATGCGCATATTGGGCGTTAGATTTTTGATCACGGTCGGCTGATAATACAGCGCACCCTGGGCATCGGCAGCGCCTCCGGTAACGATGGTGGCGCCGTGGGATACCGCATCACTTACTAGGGCTGTTACCTTTTCTAGCCCGCTGGTATCAATCAGGGGGCCAATCTGTGCATCGTTTTCAAAACCATGGCTCACTTTGAGCGCGCGGACTTTGGTTGCAAGTTTCTCGGCAAATGCATCCATGATGGCTTCGTGCACCAGGAAGCGGTTGGCGCAGACGCAGGTTTGTCCGCTATTGCGGTATTTGGAGGCCATAGCACCCTCAACCGCAGCATCCAGATCGGCATCCTCGAAAACAATAAAAGGGGCGTTGCCGCCGAGCTCGAGCGACAGTCGCTTGAGGCTAGGTGCAGACTGCGCCATCAGCAAGCGGCCAACCTGGGTAGAACCGGTGAAAGAAAGTTTGCGTACACGGGCATCGCCAGTGAGTACGGCGCCAATTTCCGGCGCAGAGTCAGCGCCGCCTGTAACAACGTTAAATGCACCGGGAGGAATACCGGCGCGCTCAGCCAATACAGCGAGTGCCAGTGCAGTGAGTGGTGTTTGTTCAGCGGGTTTAACGACGACGGTGCAGCCTACGGCCAGGGCAGGTGCAACCTTACGGGTGATCATCGCTGCCGGAAAATTCCAGGGGGTAATTGCAGCGCAAACGCCAACAGGTTCACGGGTCACAAGCAAGCGCTTGTCAGGGGTGTTGGAAGGCAGGATTTCACCATTTACCCGACGCGCCTGCTCTGAAAACCATTCGACAAATGACGCGGCATAGGCGACTTCGCCAAGACTTTCTGTGTAGACCTTGCCGCCTTCGGCCGTAATGAGGGTGGCAAGGTCATCCTTGGCCAACTGGATAAGGTCATACCACTTGCGCAGAATCGTGCTGCGGGTTTTGGCGCTTTGGGCTCGCCATGTTGGGAAGGCGGCTTCGGCAGCATCAATGGCCAAACGGGTTTCTGTAGCACCCATGTCGGCAACATTGCCAAGCAGTTGGCCATTGCCCGGATCAGAGACGGTGAAATGGTGTTGGCCACCTAACCATTGCCCATTGATGTAGGCGTCGGTGCGAAGAAGCGATGGGTCTTTGAGGCGGGTCAGCGGCATTGCGAACTTTCAAACAGACAACAGGCGAAGGAATTGGTATTCAAGGGTAAATTCACTTGCAGGAGCAAGCGGGTTACGCCACACTTCGAATCATATGACGAACTGCGTTCTATCGCGACCCTCGCTTGGCCATGGTTTTTTTACGGGACGGCTGCTGCCCAGGATAGTCTGGTATTTGGCCTTGTTGCTGATGGTGGCAGGTTGCGCGAGCACAGGGAATAAAAGTGTTACCCGTTTTGGTGCGGACAACCTGCCCCCGACCGTGCAGGGTCAGGAAGTCACTATTATGGCCATGCATCTCATTGATACGGGCTACCAGTTTGGCGGGAAAAACCCGCAGGCAGGCCTGGATTGTAGCGGGATGGTGAGTTGGCTCTATGGACAGGCGGCTGATTACAAGCTTAAAGGCAGTGCAAAAGACATGGCCTCTCGCGGTCGCCAGATTACGCCTGCGGCAGTTAAACCGGGAGATCTGATCTTTTTTAATACGCGTGGGTTCAGTTATTCCCACGTTGGCATTTACATCGGGGATCAACGTTTCATTCATGCGCCAAATAGCAAAGGCAAGGTCCGTATCGATCGCTTAGACCAGGGCTGGTTCGCTACCCGCTTTGAAGAAGCGCGAACGTACTTCGACTAAAGGCGTGGGCTTAATTGCCGCTGGCAATATAAGGCCGAACCATCTTGCTTGGATCGATAATCCGATCGAAATCTTCTGCCGAAACATACTTGAGTGCTAATGCAGCGTCACGCAACGTAAGATCGTGGGTTAGCGCATGATGAGCGATCTCTGATGCTTTGTCATACCCAATGACTGGTGCGAGCGCAGTCACTAGCATCAACGATCGGTCAAGGTGAGATTGGATGTTGCGCAGATTAGGCACCGTACCCTTCACCAGGTGCTTCGCAAAGTTGTTGCACCCATCGGTCAGCAGATTAATTGAACCCATGACGTTATGAATGATCAGCGGCTTGTAGACGTTCATTTCCAGATAGCCACTGGCACCGCCAAAGGAAACGGCGACATCGTTTGCCATCACCTGAACAGCCACCATGGAGAGCGCTTCAGCCTGAGTCGGATTGACCTTGCCGGGCATGATGGATGAACCCGGCTCGTTAGCGGGGAGGTCGAGCTCTGCAAAGCCAGCTCTTGGTCCACATGCCAGCAACCGAATGTCGTTGGCGATTTTATACAGAGAAACTGCCAGAGTTTTAAGCGTGCCTGAAAGTTGCACCAGCGCGTCATGTGCGCCCTGTACTGTAAATTTGTTGGGCGCTGATACAAATGGTAAGCCGGTAAGGCTCGCAATTTCAGCGGCCATCTTTTCGTCAAAACCCGGGGGGGCATTGAGACCCGTGCCGACAGCTGTGCCACCGATGGATAATTTATATACATCAGGCAGGGCGTTCTGGATGCGAACAATATCGTCATCCAGCATCCCGACATAACCTGACCACTCCTGGCCTAATGTGATCGGGGTTGCGTCCTGCATATGCGTGCGGCCGATTTTGACGATATCCATCCAGGCCTCGGCCTTCTCATGGAGATGGTTTCTGAGCAGCGTAATTGCAGGAAGCAAGTGATGCACGATACTAATGGCCGCCGCCATGTACATGGCAGTAGGGAAATTGTCATTGGACGACTGCGACATGTTCACGTGGTCATTGGGGTGAACCGGTGTTTTGCTGCCGAGCTCAGTGCCCGCTAGCTGGCAGCAACGATTGGAAATAACCTCATTCACGTTCATGTTGAACTGTGTCCCGCTGCCTGTCATCCAGACGTGGAGCGGAAACATCGCATCATGCTGACCGGCGAGAATTTCATCACATGCGCGTTCGATTAGTAGCGCTGTGTGTTTATCTAGCAGGTTACCCGAGGCGTTTGCCCGCGCCGCAGCTTTTTTCAGGATGGCATAAGCGCCGATCATTTCGGCCGGCATAAGATCTTTGCCGATACTGAAGTACGTCAGCGAGCGCTGGGTTTGTGCGCCCCAGAGTTTGTCGGCAGGAACGCTGACTTCCCCAAGACTATCTCTTTCAGTTCGAAAAACGATTCCCATGGCTGGCTCCAATCATCTACAAGAAGCGGCACTTGTTGATCCATCTTAAACCGGATAACAACAAACAGCTATGCCTCAGATGCATTAACGCGTAGGTGGAATGGCAACCTTGTTCATGCGTTCGAGAATCACCTCGGTTTGCCTTGCCAGGCCTTCGGTTTCGCCCTTGCGGTCATAGTATTGCGGGCTCGGCACCATAGAGGCCAGCATGGCGGCCTGGTGTTCGCTGAGTTCATTGGCAGAAATGCCAAAGTAATGGCGTGCGGCCGCCTCTGCGCCAAAGATGCCGGTGCCCCACTCGATTTCGTTCATATAGACCTCGAGTATGCGGCGTTTACTCCAGGTGCTTTCAATCATCAGCGTAATGAGGGCTTCTTCTCCTTTGCGGATGAAGCTTTTCTCCGGCCAGAGGAAAAGGTTTTTGGCGAGCTGCTGGGTAATGGTTGAACCACCGGCCGCGATACGTCCGCGCTTTTCGTTCTTTTCAAAGGCCTTCTGGATGCCGTCGAAGTCAAAGCCCTGGTGCTGCATAAATTTGCTGTCTTCAGCCGCAATCAGAGCGCGTTTGAGATTCGGCGAAATGAATCCGTAAGAGACCCAGGTCTGTTGCAGTTTTGCGTTTGGGTTTTTCTTTTGCAGCTCGGCTAGGCGGATTTTCATGAACTGGGTTGGTCCAGGCTCGTAGACCTTCCAGACCAGGACCCAGGCAAAAAACCAGAGCTGGATGAGCAGAAAAGCGCTGATCGCTAACAAGAAAATCCGACGTATCCAGCGTGGGCGACGGGAAGACATTGGCTATTTGCGGGCCAGTTGTTCGCGCAGCGCCTCATAGACAGGCTGCGTGTCAGGGCGAACGCCCCGCCAGATCTCAAAAGCCACAGCGGCTTGTTCCACCAGCATGCCCAGGCCATCAGCAAGGTGCGATACACCCGCGCCACTTTGTGCCGACAGAAACGGTGTAAGCGCTTTGCCGTACATCATGTCGTAGGCAAAGCCATCCGACGTTATGGTGCCTGTCGGGAGCTGAATTGCCTCACCGCCAAGACTGGCGCTGGTGGCATTGATGACAATATCAAAAGCACCGGTTGTGCCGATAATATCGTCCAGCGCATCTAAACCGCAGCCGTGCAACAAGCAGCCAGCGTCTACGGCTTTGGGTGTGAACAAATTCGCTAGGTCATTGGCGCGGGATGCCGTGCGATTTGCAATCATCAATGTTGCTGGTTTCGTCGCCAGTAAAGGCAAGACAACGCCGCGGGTTGCGCCGCCCGCACCAAGCAACAGTATGCGTTTGTTGGTCAGGCTGAGCCCATGTCGTTGCTCTAGATCGTTGAGCAGGCCTTGCCCATCGGTGTTGTCACCAATCAGTCCATCAGCAGTCCAGGCCAGCGTATTCACTGCGCCAGCCATGGCCGCACGCTCGGATAACGTGCCGTGCTGTTGCGCGTAAGACCAGGCGGCTTCTTTGTGCGGCACGGTGATGTTGACGCCCCGGAAGCCTTCATGTGGCAACCGTACCAGTGTGGTGCCCAGATCTGCAGGCGCAACGTCAATGGCTGTGTAGCGGAGTTCGTGTCCCGTTTGTGCGGCAAACGCTGCATGAATCTGCGGTGACATCGAATGGTGAATAGGGTGCCCCAGCACGGCATAGTTGGCAAGTGATGTTGAAGTCGTCATCGGGTTTCCAGTGCGTCGCCCCGGGTGAAATTCCAGGTGCGGGTAATGTCCAGATAGTCCGTTTCTTTACGAATGTCCGGAGGGAATGGTGCGAATGGCGATCCCATCATAACGATACGTTTGGCGGCGTCATCCAGAACTTTGTTACCGGAGGAGCGTACAACGATAATACGATCGACGCTGCCATCCGGGCGCAAAGCAACGGAGAGGACCAGGGAGCCAAAGAATTTGCCTCGTGCCTCTTCCGGGTAGTTCATGGCACCAATGCGTTCGACTTTATTGCGCCAATCTGAAAGATACTGGCTGTAGCGATAGTCCTTCATGTTGGATGTCAGCGTAACGCGTCGACCCGTACCCACTGTGCTGTCCGCAGTCGGTGTGTTTGGTGTTGCTGCGCTGAGCTGGGGGGTTGAGCGGGCAACGGGATCAGTGAGGCTCGGAGCAACGCCGCTTGCTTTTGTGACGGGCTTAATCACTTCGGCGCGTGCCGGTTTGCGTTTGCTGGCAATAATCGTGCTTGGCTGTTGCGCGCCTTCATTGGTGCGGGCGATCGGTTGACTGGCAGCACGAAACGACACGGCGAGTGATTTGTCACTGCGCTCGGGCAACCTGATGCCGTATCGGGGTGCCAGAATAAAAAGATGGGCGACGAAAGAGATGCCCAGTGCAATCCACAGTAACCGATCATTAAAAAGCAAACGCCACCCCAACGGCTTAGGCGACCAGGAATCATGGTCAGCCAGCGGCTGGGTTGGTGTAAAAGCGCGTTTAGGAGCTGCGGACATGGTGCTATTGTAGTCCGAGCATTCGTCTGCCTGGTGGTAGGGTTATTCGGGTGTTGCCGGAGCGAGAGGATCTACTGGCAAGCCGGTTTCTTCTTTTTCTGCCAGATCTTCTTCTGTTTCGATCAGAGCGTCTTCCAGAGGCACTTCATCCAGAAGTTCTAGATCCTCATCGTTCTCGGCATGGCTGCTTGCGAGCATTGATTCGAAGCGGCTGTGGATGCTCAGGTCAAGCAGGTCAGGCTGGCCGAGTGTGAGGCTCATGCGGCTGCCTGGCGCAGATTCAGGTGCGGAGGGGACCTGTACGACCAGTGGCAGACCATCAATGCGCACATTAGGTGGGTTGCGCATGGCGGTGCCTTCAACCTGTGTCGTACCTGTTTGCTGCAGCCAACGCAGACACCAATAGCGTTCCATGCGGCGCTGGAAGTCTGCGTAGCCAGCGTAAGTTAGGTCAAAATCTCTCATCGCCGCAAAAAGCTCGGCCGAGCGCGGCGCAAAGGGGGGCGGCTTGTCGGAGAGAACGGCAATCAGTTGCCATTGATTAATCAGATCTGAATAGCGACGGAGTGGCGAGGTGCTCCAGGCATAACAGGCCACACCGAGACCTTCGTGCGGAATTGCCGAGGTGGTCATGCGCACTTTGCCGGCAACCTGCCCGCGGTAGAGACCGGGTACGCCTTTGTCTGCCAGTAACTGACCCCACGTGGCATTGGCCAGAATCATCAATTCGGCGACAAGCATATCGACGGGGCTGCCACGTTTGCGCGCTTCAATGTGCACCGTGCATGCAGCCGGGTCGAGAATTTCGCCAGTGGCTTTGTCATGTAACGGACCGTCAATCTGGTAGTGGTAATCGTGCAGCCCGGCTTGCGCCGATGCCTTACCGCGGCGTCCGGCGCATGCCCCCGCAAAGCGCCAGAGGGTGCGCAGGGTATCGCCGTAGGCACAATCTGGTGTGTCCCCTGCATTCAAGCGTTCCGCATCCATGACCGGTTCGATTTCATGCAGGCGGAGATTGGCGGCAATCGGCACACGCTCGATGCGTGATTCGTGGCTCAGTATTTCAAAGTCTTCGCTGACGTTGAGGTAGAGCGATAGAGCCGGACAGGCTTTGCCTTCGGCCAGCGTGAAACGGGCAACTAAGGCATCGGGCAACATGGTGATCTTATGCCCGGGCATGTATACCGTTGAGAGGCGAGCGCGAGCAACCGCATCATGCGGAGAGCCGGGCAGAATGCCTAAGCCAGGGGCAGCGATGTGGACGCCAATGCGCCAGCCGATGCCCGGTAGGCGTGTTACCGAGAGCGCGTCGTCGATTTCTGTCGTGTTGGCATCGTCAATGGATACGGCTTGTACATCGGCAAGCGGTAAATCAGCGGTTGTAGGTGGTTCTGGTAGTTCGGGAAAGCCGATGCCCTTAGGGAAGCGCTCTGCGGCAAAGCGTCTGAAGTGCCAGTGGTAAGCATCCGGAAAGGCGCCGCAACGTAAAAGTAGTGCGGCGGGGGATTCATTAGTCTTTTCGCAGGCGGCCTCAAATGCCTTAACCTCAGGTCGATTGCGATCCGGCTGAATGAGCAGGGCATCGACCTGATCGATCAGCTCGGGCGGCAAAGAACCGGCCACGAGTTGCGTCACCATGCGCTCAATTGCTTCGGCCTGAAGGCGTTTCTTTTCTGCACCGGCAAGCGCTGCTTTTAGAATTTCTGGTGGGGCGCGGCGGAACATGCCTTTGCCGCGACGATGAAAATACAGGGGCGCATTCTGCATCCCAATGAGTAATGCCGTGGCTTCAATCGCGGACGGCGTATGTCCATAGTAGTCTGCGGCAAAATCAGTAAACCCGAAGTCTGTTTCCGGAGCACATTCCCAGAGAAAAGCGGCATCCATATCGGTAGCCAAGGGGTCTGCTGCAGGTAGTAATTGAGCGGGTGTGGGGTCGCGGAAGCGCAACAGCACTTGCGCGGCCTTTAGCTTCTGACGTTTGCCACCCGGCAATTCCACTTGCAGCGTCGTATTCTGATCAGCCTGAATGGTCGCGGCACGGAAGGTGCCGCTTTCCTCGAAGAGGACGTGTTCGCTCATGATGTTGGCGTGGTGTTAGTGGGCAGACCAGCTCACGACACCGGTATAGGCTGTGACCAGAACGACGAGGCCAAAAACAATGCGGTACCAGGCAAAGATGATGAAGTTATGCGTGGTGATATAGCGGAGCAGCCAGCGAATACAAAGGAATGCCGAGACAAACGCAGAGATAAATCCAACGGCCCACATGCTCAGATCGGTATTCTGGATCGTCGCCCATTCTTTGTAGACTTGGTAAATCGTGGCAACACCCAGCGTGGGGATTGCGAGAAAGAATGAGAACTCGGTTGCGGCTTTGCGTGATAGCCCCATCAGCAAACCGCCAATAATGGTGGCGCCGGATCGAGATGTCCCCGGGATTAGCGCAAGCGCCTGTATGCAGCCCAGCATCAGCGCATCTTTGAAGGTGAGATCATCGACTGATGGCACACGAACGCGGTGATGGCGTTTTTCTGCCCAGAAGATAAACAGTGCGCCGATAATGAAAGCGGCAGCGACCGAAATTGGGTTGAACAGGTGGGCTTTAATGGTTTTGTGAAAGAGCAGACCCAGAATGGCCAACGGCATGAAGGCAACTGCAACGTTGATAATCAGACGCTGCGCTTTGCGGCTAGTCGGGCAAGAGGAAATCGTTTCCCATAAGCGGGCGCGATACTCCCAGACAACGGCAAGAATGGCACCAAACTGGATAACAATCTCAAAAATCTTGCCGGCTTCATCATTGAAGTCGAGCAGGTCACCCGCTAGAATCAGGTGGCCAGTCGACGAGATTGGAAGAAATTCGGTCAGACCCTCGACAACGCCGAGAATGAGGGCTTTAAGCAGCAGAACGGTATCCATGCGGGGGTCTTTGTCAGCAAGAAATCAGGCCGTGATTCTAACATCCGCCAGACGTGACCAGATCAAATGGCGGTTTAGTGGTCGCGGTTATCCGGATGGTGTTCAACGTGCTTGTTCATGGGCCAGAATTTCTGCATTTCGATGAATAGAAACGAGGCAGACCAGGTGATCAGCACAAAACCCGTTAGGGCTTCCAGCCCGGGCAGGAATCGTAGGTCACCATTGGCGGCGATATCGCCAAAGCCAACAGTCGTAAACGAGATCCATGAAAGATAGACGCAGTCACTCAAAAGATCTGCCGTGGTCATGCCGAACAGGTTGCCCATGCCATTCTTAACCATCGTGTAAAAACCAAAGGCAAACACCCATATTTCAATAGCGTGCGCGGTAAGAATGGCGAATACGCCGAGCAATACCCGGTAACGAGGCGGCACGTTCGACAGGTTGGGTAAGTGGCGGGCCAGGCTGTAGAGTGTTTCGTAATGAATGAACACAGCGGCGGCGATCAGTGCGCCGTTAAATGTCCAAGTCAGGAAAGAGTGCATGCCAGGACCCAAGGGGAGTGATTTAATTTGATCGTAACACCTTCAGGTCGTTAGGACGCTTTGCCTGATTGGATAAGGGTGACCTCGAGTTGGGGAAGCCCATCGATGCCGCAGATGATTGAATCACCGGCGAGCACAGTTGAAACACCGCCGGGAGTGCCTGTATAAATGAGGTCCCCCGGTGCCAGAGCGAAAAAGTGGGAGAGCCGGTTGATGATTTCGGCAACATTCCAGGTCATCTGGTTAAGACGCGAGGATTGTCGTAGCTCACCGTTAACCTTGAGCCAGATGGCTGCATCGTTAGCAAGCGTATGGGCTACTTTTGGAACAATGGCCGAAATAGGTGCTCCGTGATCCATGCCTTTGCCAAGTTCCCAGGGGTGCTGTTTTTCCCGTGCCAGGGTTTGCAAATCGCGACGCGTGAAATCAATCCCCGTGGCGTAGCCATAGACATGCGCCAAGGCATCAGGTTCAGGGATGTCGCTTCCGCCCATACCGATTGCAACGACTAACTCGACCTCGTGCTGGAGATTACTGGTGGCTGGCGGAAATGGAATATCGCCACCGTCTGGCACCACCGCATCACGTGGCTTAGAAAAGAAAAAGGGGGGCTCGCGATTCGGATCGGCGCCCATTTCACGGGCATGTTCCGCATAGTTGCGACCAACGCAGTAAATACGACGCACAGGGAACTGTGCTGCTGATCCCGTAACAGGGATGAGTGTTTCTGCAGGCGGCGTAAAGGTGTAGCTGGTCATGATCAGTTCTTTTCAATCATCAGTTTGAGATCGTGGGTAACGTCAGCAGCGGACATTTCGTGGGGAACGACTAAGCGGAGTCGTCCTGCTTGGTCGATAACAAAGCTGTTGGTGGTGTGGTCAATGGTATAGACCAGCGCAGAATCTGGCAGAGGGGTTTTTTGCCAGAAAATTTTGTATTGCTTGGCAACCTTGCTGGTTTGCTCTGATGACCCTGTTAGAGCGATAAATCGCGGGTCAAATGCATCCATATAAGTTTTGAGCGCCGCAGGCGTATCCCGTTCCGGATCTAAGCTGACAAAAAGCACCGCTACCTGTTCGGCTTGGGGGCCCAGCTGACGCATGACTTCTGCTTGTCGGGCCAGGTGGGTTGGGCAAATGTCCGGGCAATGAGTAAAGCCGAAGAAAAGGCTAACGACTTTGCCCTTAAAGTCGCTCAAAGAGCGCTGTGTACCGTATTGGTCGGTCAGTGTAAAAGCCGGTGCTACAGGACTATCAGGCACGGGCTTGGCTTTGAAGGGAGGCGGGCTAGAACACGCCGTGAGCATGAAGGTAGCCAGTAAGCCAAGCAGAAAGCGTTTTAAACGACGCATGATTTACAGCCTTTTGGACTTGGCGGATTCGGTAGAGCGCACAGCAATTAATGCCGCTTCGGCCGCAACCAGAAGCAGAAAGCTGCCCCAGTGTTGCAGATGCATTTGCCAGAGCATCAAACCAAAGAGAATAACAATAAGGGTTGTAATCGGGTTGATATGTTTCATGAGAGATGGTTGCAATGCAGCAATAAATTGTCTGGATAATTTTGTAAGTTTAATAGTAAAGTGCCATTAAGACGTGCCATAGCGTGGCCGTCGCACAAGAATACGGGTCAACCCCGCAGTAACCAAAGGAGACAGCAGCATGGGCAGTCCAATCATCCTCAAGGTCAGTTCACTGGAAAAAGGCGCCGGCTTTCATTTGCCGACCAGCCAGGCAGACATCGTGACACCCGATTCGCCAGCCATCGAGGTTATGACAGATCTGAAGCAGATTGTTGCGGCTACAGTGGGATCGGATGTGTTGCTGAGCCATGCGAATCACCTGATGATCTCGCGTGGGGTGCGTTCTTTGATCGTTACAGATAGCAAGGGCGATGTGGTTGGGTTGTTGACTGCGACGGATGTGCTCGGTGAAAAGCCGATGCAGTGTGTACAGAAACAAGGCCTGAAGCATGGCGAAATTACGGTTAAAGATGTGATGACACCACAGAACGACATTGAAGTGCTGACGCTTAAACAGGTTGCACAAGCCAAGGTGGTGGATGTGATTGAAACCCTCAAGGCACACAACCGTAACCACGCGCTTGTGGTGGATGTGGATCCGTTGACCAATCGTCAGATGGTTCGCGGCATCTTTTCGGCATCGCAAATTGCCCGGCAGCTTGGTGTTGCAACGCAGATTCATTCCGTTGCAAAAACTTTTGCTCAAATCGAAGCTGTGCTTGCCAGCTAAGCGGCAAAAACATCAGTTCGGGGCCACGGGAAACCGTGGCCTTTTTATTGGTCGGCATGCCACAATGCAAAGATGAGTGCCAAAAACAGCCACAACCTTGTTAGATTTCTGAAAAATCGCCTTAAAGAAGAGCATTTGGCTTGGCGCATTTTGTTTCGTGAAGAGTGGGTGTCTTTGCTGGTGTTGTTCAGCGGCCTCGTGCTCTTGGTGATATTTACAAGGCCTGTGCCGCCAGGCGATGTGACGCTGGCTGTAGGGCAGCCCGGTTCAACCTACGAGGTTATAGGTAAACGCTACCAGGACATTTTTGCCCGCGAAGGGGTCACTCTTAAGCTGGTCAATACGAAGGGGTCGCGTGAAAGCCTGGAAGAAGCGGCCGATGGCAAATCCCCTGTGAACGCCGGATTGTTGCTGGGAGGCATCGCCCACAAGGGTGAGTATCCGGAGCTTTATTCGCTGGGCAGTGTCGATTATTTGCCCCTGTGGCTGTTTTATCGCGGCCCTGTACTGAAAGGCCAGGATGCCTTGGGGTATCTCAAAGGGAAACCCATCGCCATCGGTATGGAAGGAAGCGGCACAGAGCTCTTGCTCAAGAAAATGCTGGCCATGCGCGGCATCCACCTGCGTGAAGACGATGCCAATTTTCGCCGACTGCCGCACACGGAAGCAATGCAGCAACTGCTCGATGGTGAAATCGTCGCCATGGCCATCGTCGATGGATTTGACTCGCCAACCATTCAGAATTTACTGGCTCATCCTGAGCTCAAGATTTTTGACTTCGCTTATGCGGCAGCTTACGTAAAGAGGATGCCTTATCTGGATACGGTAGTGATTCCGCGAGGTTCACTTAACCTGATTAAGCTGGATCCGCCAGAAGATATTCATATGATCGCCTCTACCGTCACGTTGTTGGTAGAGAAGAGCATGCACCCGGCTATTCAACAGCTCTTTCTTGCGGCAACCAATGAGATCGGCAACGAAAACAATCTCTTCTTCGGTAAAGGCGACACATTCCCTGCCTATATTGACAGAAGTATTCCGTTAAGCCCGATTGCCAAGCGGTATTACGATAAAGGCGAGCCATGGCTTGCCGGCCTAATGCCGTTCTGGATTGTGAGTTATGTGGATCGCATGTGGTTGTTGGCGCTTGGTGTTCTAGCGGTTGTCTTGCCGTTCTTCCGATTGGTACCCAATTATCGTTTGTTCCGTTCGCGAATGCTGATTTCTGATGCCTATGACGAAATCAAAGTGGTTGAGCAGCGTATGTATGAGGCAAAGCACGTGTCGGAATTGCGCTATTTGCAGGAGCGGCTCGATCAGCTGGAGGCAGAAATCGGAGATTTCTGGATTTCTTCGGATGAGACTAATCGTTTCTTCACGATGAAGAGTGCGTTAGAGCTTGTTCGCCGCGAGATTGTGATTCGGATCAGGCACCTTGAGGCACAAGATTAGTTATTAAACTGCAGGGGCGAGTCACAGTTCTCGCAGTCTTCTTCCAGTTCGCCACCCATGGCGCAGTCAACGGTAGTGCCTGGTGCTGCATTAGCCGAAATTGGCACGATCTGTACTTTCACCACGCCATCCCGGACCATATCGAGATATTTTGCGGCGCTATGTGAGACGTCGATGACACGGGCGCGGTGCTTGGGGTGCATCCGATCATTGACTTTGACGACAACGCAGAGATTAGTATCCGGACGTTTCACAATCACCAGAGAACCGAGGGGCAGCAAATTGCTGGCGGCCGTAAACAGTTTGTTGTTGAAAATTTCACCGGTTGCGGTTTTTCGTCCTTGAAACTTGGCACCATAAAAACTGGCTTTGCCGCGTAAGCCCTTGGACTCAATCGTTACCGCGGGTGCTTCATCGGGTGACGTCAGCGTCACCTTGCTCCGCGATGTGGTGGTGCCTTGTTTTAGACTCTGACTCGATTTGCTTTTGGGCTCCCGTTTGGTTTTACCCTGGGCTTCTATTGGGGTGCTTTCGGCGGCAGTAGTGCTCTCATCGGCGGCAATGGCCCTGCCTGAAATCAATACGCTCACCAACAGCGCCAGACAGCATCTGGCGAGAGGGGTGGGGTATCGATTAATCAGGGGACGACCTTGCATCCGCAGCCTTTTTAACTAAGAAACAGGTACATTATCCACAATTCGGATTTCAGCACCGTTTCACCATGATCAAATTCCCCGCGATATGCCTTTTCCTCTGTTTAATCACTGGCGGTGCCTATGCGCAGGATGGTATGGGCGTAGACAACGGTTATGACAGTACGGCTGGCTCGTATCAGAACCTCGGCGGCGATACCTACGCCCCTGGAGGCGCTACGTACCAGCAATCAGGCAGCGTGATCCAGAGCGACACCGGCACCACCTATCAGACCGATGGTGGTTTGGTGTTGGGCACGGATGGCAGCGAATACCAGACTACGGGCAATACCACTTACAACTTTGATGGCACCAGCTGTTTGAATAGCGGTAGCGCAACGAACTGCGATTAAAGTCAGATACCCAAAAATATTTTTTATGCAAAACGAGAGGCTCATCTGGTGAGACTCTCGACGCATATGATGGCTCAATGCCCGAAACCAAGGGTGACACATAAGGAGCCTCATCATGAAAAACTTGTTCGTCTGGATCGTACTCATCTCTACCGCAGCACTGGGCGTTGCAGTTGCGCAACCTAACCACGAAAACGGGTACCTCGCTGCAGCACAAGATAGCCATCAGCGGCCGGTCTCGTATCAATCGTGAGCATATATAGGGCAAACGATGGCTTAATTGCGCCCACCTTTGGTTAGAATAGCTTCATTGTGATGTCCAAAGGAGTACGCATGTCGTTTTCAAAAAAACCGGGATTGCCCTCCCGTTTACTCGTCGGTTTGGTCTCTGTGGCACTGGCCATGCCGGCCATGGTGCCCGTAGCCTTTGCTCAGAGTGCTCAGCAGTCAGAGTCGGCCCATTTAAGTCAGGCGCAATTGGCTGCTTTAGTGGCACCGATTGCCCTGTATCCGGATTCATTGGTGGCGCAGGTTCTGATGGCATCAACCTATCCTTTGGAAGTGGCAGAGGCGTCTAATTGGCAAAAAGCGAATAGCCACCTAAAAGGTAACGCCTTGAATCAGGCACTGCAGCAGCAGAATTGGGACGCGAGCGTGAAGTCACTGGTGTCGTTCCCACCGGTTTTGAACATGATGGGTTCGGAACTAAGCTGGACCCAGAACCTGGGTAATGCCGTTCTGGCGCAGCAATCCGACGTGATGAATGCCATTCAGGGATTGCGTGCTAAGGCGCAGCAGTCTGGGGCATTGCAATCTAATGCGCAGCAGACCGTATCGGGCGGTGGTAATGCACCGATAGTGATTCAGCCGGCCAATCCGCAAGTGGTGTATGTGCCGACTTATAACCCGGCTGTGGCTTATGGTGGTTGGCCTTATCCAGCCTACCCGCCATACGCCTACTATCCACCAGGTTACGTTGCAGGCACTGCGTTGTTATCTTTTGGCGTTGGCATGGCTGTCGGCGCAGCACTCTGGGGCGGTTGCCACTGGGGAGGCGGTGGTTGGGGTGGTGGCAATTCACTCACCGTGAACAACAACAATTTCAACAACTTCAATCGCAACACCAATAATAATTGGCAGGGCGGTAGCCGCAGCGGTTCGAGTAATTGGCAAGCAGATCAGCAGCGCCGCAACGCCAACATGAGTGGGGCAGGCGGCGGCGCAAATCGTGATGCTCAACGCGAACAGCTGCGTCAGAATATGCAGCGCGATGGATTTGGCGGCAGCGGTGATCGCATGGGGGGTGAACGCTCAGGCGGTGATCGTATGGGCGGCGGTGGAGACCGCATGGGCGAAGATCGAGCAGGCGGTGGCGAACGTTCCGGTGGTAGCCGAGATAGTAGTTTTGGTCGCGATCCCGGTGGCTTTGGTGATACGCACGGCGCCCGTTTTGATAGCGGCAAGAGCTTTGGTGGTGGCGGAAGCAGCAGAAGCTTTGGCGGTGGTGGTCGTAGCTTTGGCGGGGGCGGGGGTCACTTTGGTGGCGGTCGTCGCTAATCAGCCCGTAGAGTTTGATTTAGTCATCTAGAACCTATTAAGGAATACATCATGAAGAAACTGACAATTGTTGCCTCAATGGCTGTGACTGCGATAAGCCTTTCAGCTGGCGCCCAGGCTGCTAGCGCCATTAGCACAGAAGAATTGATGAGCTATTGTAAGAGCACAGATAACAGCTCGTTTGTGACCTGTGAGATTTATGGTCAGGCCGTATATGACACCTACCTGGTTACCCGTCATCCGAAATACGCGGCGAACACCATCTGCGTTAAGCAGCCTGCGCAACCGCGTAAAGAGGTCATTCAAGAGTATGTTGCCTGGGTCGATGCCAATCCTAAGCAAGCTAAAGTGCCAGCTGCTGAAACCATTTTGCGTTTCCTTACGAGCAAGTACCCATGCGGTAAAGCAGCTAAGTAATCTGGATGTGAAGGCGCCGGCTTAGGCCGGCGCTTTTTTATTCCCCCGGGAAGCGGAAATAAGTCGTTTGCAGTTTGCCGGGTGTAACGCTGATTTTTTGCGTGAGCGTGTGGCCGTTTTTCTGGGCTTTGATGGTGTAAGTGCCGGCAGGCAGGTCCGCCAGGAGCACGGGGCCTTCACTGGTGGTCAGAAGTACGCCTTTTCCGTTAGCGTCTATGATTGTGATGCGAATATCGCTTAGGTAACTTCCGGATTGGCCGACAAGAAATAGTTTAAGGTCAAACTCTTTTTCCCTGGCTACAAGTTGTGCCATTGAGTCGTCACCAACGCCACCCGATATAAATGTAGCGGCGCTTGTGGTTGCTGAGACATTTTTCGCAGCTTCTTGAGCCCATGCAGAGCTAAAAACTAATGAGCAGAGTAGCGCGATTAAGAAATGACGATGGTTCATAGCGATCCCTTGATTAGTTGTTTAGGCAATGCGAGCTGACGGGCAGGTTATTGGGCGTTCCCCACGGATTGTCAGGAAGATTGGCATATCGGCCTGAATACTTTTGGCGCTTTGTGTCGAATGCCTTGATGCTGCCGTCTGGATTGAAGTCTACAATCCAGAAGAAGTTGTAGTTGCTATCTGGCCAGGTAGCCGGCACGAGCTCAGAAAAAGGGGACTGATCTAAGTGAAGCAACTGACGTAAAGTGACGCGCTGATCTGGATAGCGGGACTCAAGTGCAGCACTTGCTGTATGGAAGTGTTCCCAGACCATAAGTACCTGTTTGCCAGAATACGCCGGATTATTCATCAGATCCTGAACAGCCTGACGATTCTGCTGATTGATCTCTTTTTCTAGTTGCGCAGCGGATAGATTGGTACCGGGTAAAGCTAGATAGGCCGTTGCAGGCATGCCCCAGGAGTGGGCGGTAGGTTCGGCCGTTTCTGATGTATGAATGGTCAGCGTCATAATTGCGGCTGGCGGGCCGCCGGGAAACAATGGATCTGTGGCACTCGATCCCAGATATTGGTCACTGAGCGCTTGGGCACGATCCAGGCCTGTTTGACACAGTTGCCAGGTGTTCAACTTTTCCCCGTGGCGGGTAATCACCAGTCGATCTGGTGCGGCGAGGGTGGGCACACTAATGAGGCAAGTCACCAGTGTGAGCAATGTGCGCCGCACCCGCCGGAAAAGCATATCGGATTAATTGCCCGCCATGCCCGCGGCAACGCGAACAGCTGTTGTCACCCAATTGATGGCAAGCTTCTGGAATGCTTCAGTAGAGCTTGATTCCATGCGGAAAGTTTCACCGGACATGACATAGACGCCTTCGCCGAGGATCTTGCCGCTGACACTATCGCGCATCTTCGCTTCGACGACCAGTGAAGGGGTTTTAGAATCGATGCCGGTTGCTTTTTGTGCAGCAAATAACACGGCTGAAACGGGTACAACGTTCCATGGTTTAAAACCATCGCCTTCGATTTCAGCGCCGGTAATGGCGACGCTCAGTCGGGCAACGCCAGGGCCCGGTTTGTCGACAACGTTAAAGCGCTTCGACGCTTTTTCTTTGAGCTCGCTGTCGATGATCATTCGTGTCTGGTAAATGGTTTCTTCACTTAAACCCTTTTTTCCTTCATTTTTAAGGGCGGTTTGAAACAGAATCACCGGATCGATCATCACGCCTTTCCAGTCGCTACGATTAAAGCCGGGGCTGATGTAACGATAGACCTTAACGCCGGGCGCCGGGCTATCGACTTCTGCAAGACGGTTATATTCGGTCGATGTAAGAAATCCCGATTTTTGTTCCGGTTTTAACCCGCTGCCGCCGCAGGCCACCACGACCAAAGCAGCCGTTGTCGTGAGTGCAAGCGTACGCATACGGCTAAATAGCGGGGATTTTGTCTGGCGGATAGTCATAACGGGCTCCGGATAACAGGTTGGGGATTATGGTGTCTAGACTAAAGCGAAGCATCGGCTCTGTCTAGCGGGCTAGGAATATTTTTGCGTGGGACATCGCGTTTCTGTCATCCGGCAGGTGTGTGGGGCGTTAACGGCAATAGGCGTTGTAACTTTTTAGAGGAGTGCGCCATGAAAAAATCGGTAGTGCTTTTAGCTGTGGCCCTAACAGCCGCTGTGGCTCAACCTGTACTGGCAGATGGCCGGGGTCATCATCATGGCGGTAGGGGTTATGGGTGGATCCCATTTGCTGCGGGTGCAGTATTGGGCGGTGTTGTGATTGGATCGATGATTCAGCCGCAGCCTGTATATGCGCAGCCGGTTTATGTGGCGCCGCCACCGCCAAGAGTTATTGTGCCCCGACCTTACTACACCCCTGCACCGCTTTATGCCGTGCCTGCACCTGCGCCAGGTTATTACTATGAGCGTTACTAGCGCAGCGGGTTAATCCTTGATCAGGTGTTGAAGGGTTTGGTAGTCCACCTTGCCTGTTCGCAACACGGGTAATTCTGCCATGTGAATCAGTTCGCGCGGCAGATAGGTATTGGGAATACGGGACTCGGCAAAGTGTGCGCGTATGGCTTCTAGCGTGAGATCAGGGCTATTGGTGTAAAGACGAATCAATGTTTTAGCCTGTTCATCCGATTCAATAGCGATGGCTGCATGATGGAAGTCAGGCGAGAGCCTCGATATTTCGTCTTCGATGTAGCCCAGCGAAATCATTTCTCCCGCAATCTTGGTGAAACGCTTCTTGCGTCCTTTGATAGCAAGGAATCCGTCTTCGTCTACGGTAACGATGTCACCAGTGTCATACCAACCATCGTTGAGCGATGAGCGCTCTGCAAGGATG
>JACCDV011057625.1_pt1 | contig 49592 bp, 58 predicted proteins | sample 7446131 | NCBI WGS metagenome assembly JACCDV01 (sample SAMN15323448, study PRJNA562643) | freshwater metagenome | isolation source: river surface water | place: USA:Blue River Watershed | collected 2017-08-17
AAAAAAGAAATAATCATTCCGGCAGGCACTGAAGTCTCAGTGGTCTCTCAGGAATTGGTGGTAAAGGGCAAAGGCGGCACACTCAAGAAGATGGTGCACCCAGGCGTTACGATCGCTGTTGAGGGTCAGAATGTTACGGTCAATCCTGCAAACAACTCACGTCTTGCAAAGGCATTGTGGGGAACATACGCAGCACACGTTCGCAATATGATCTCCGGTGTGAATACACCATTCATCAAGAAGCTCCAGATCGAAGGTATCGGCTACCGCGCAGAAATGCAGGGAACGAACCTCAAGATGGCGCTCGGGTTCTCTCATCCAGTTCTCGTTGCGGTTCCGCAGGGAGTTACGGTTGTGGTTGAAAAGAACATTGTTACGGTATCAGGTGCAGATAAAGAAACTGTCGGTCAGTTCGCAGCATCAGTGCGCGCGATCAAGAAGCCAGAGCCATATAAGGGCAAGGGCATTCGATACGAAGGCGAAGTCGTACGCCAGAAGGCAGGTAAGAAGGTAGCTGGATAAAATTGTATGGCACTCACTAAACGAGAACAGCGAGAACGACGACACAACCGCGTACGCGCACGTGTTATTGGTACGGAATCACGACCGCGCCTTTCTATCTACAAGTCGAACACGCGCCTTACAGCGCAGCTCATCGACGACGATAAGGGCGTTACACTCGCAGCAGTATCATCTGCAAACGAGAAGGGTAAGACTCCAAAGGAGCGCGCAGAACAGGCAGCGGCAACGCTCGCGAAAGCTGCTGGCGCAAAGGGAATCAAGGCTGTTGTATTCGATCGCGGCGGCTTCCAGTACGTAGGAACTATCAAGGCGTTTGCTGATGCAGCACGCGGCGCAGGACTAGAATTTTAATCACAATCATATGGCAGAAGACACACAGCAGAATATGGAGGGAGCGCAGCAGGCAACTGCAGCAGCTGAACGCCCACAGCGTGGTGGCCAGCAGCGCGACAATCGCGACCGACGTGGAGGCCCACGCGGACGCGGAGGTGAGCGCCGTGGCAATCGCCCAGAGCGTGAACGATCTGAGTTCGCTCAGAAGATGATCGGCATCCGACGTGTAGCCCGCGTTATGGCAGGTGGTCGTCGTTTCAACTTCTCAGTTGCGATGGTGATCGGCGACAAGAAGGGTCGTGTTGGTGTTGGCGTCGGAAAGGCGGCAGACACACAGCTCGCGATCGAAAAGGCAACTCGTGCGGCAAAGCGTCACATGATCTCGCTCAATCTCACCAAGAACCGATCGATCAAGCACAACGTAGAGGCAAAGTTCTGCGCTTCAGTTGTAGCGATCCGACCATCTCCAGGTCGCGGTCTCGTAGCAGGTTCTTCGGTACGATCTGTACTCGAAATGGCGGGTGTTTCCGACGTGACCGCAAAGTTGCTTTCACGATCAAAGAATCCGATCAACAACGCACGCGCAGCCCTACAGGCACTCTCAGCAGTCTCAATGAAATAATATGGCAGCTCTCAACGAACTTAAACGCTCAGGCAAGAAGCCATACCGACGTGTCGGACGCGGCCAGAGCTCAACTCGCGGCAAGCAGTCAGGGCGTGGTGGTAAGGGCCAGACAGCACGTGCTGGTCACAAGGTGCGCCCAGAAATGCGCGACATCATCAAGAAGCTTCCAAAGCGACGAGGCTACGGCAAGAACCGAGGCCGAACCGTTATCCCAGGACTTCGCGCTCGCGCGATCTCACTCACAAAGATCGATGCGATCTTTGCAGCAGGGGAGGTAACGAAGCAGATGATCATCGAGAAGAATCTCGCAGGAAAGCGCGAACCAATCACGATCGTCGCAGGAGAGACCTCAAAGAAGTTCTCATTCAAGGGTGTACGAGTAACCGGCACAGCAAAGTCTGCAGTAGAAAAGGCCGGAGGCTCGGTCGCCACAAAATAGCGTATGTTTGAATCCTTCCTTCGAAAGACAAAGCTTGTGTTCGAAGACGAGGGGTTGCGCAGCCGCATCCTTTTCGTCCTCGGCGCACTCGTGGTATTCCGCATTCTCGCAGCGATCCCAGTACCTGGTATCGATGCTATTCAGCTTGAAGCGTTTCTCTCGAACAATCAGTTCTTCGGACTCCTCAACATCTTCTCTGGAGGTGGTTTCTCAAACCTCTCGATCGTGATGCTCGGCGTTGGTCCGTACATTACTGCGTCCATCGTGATGCAGCTCATGACCATCCTCGTGCCGCGGCTTAAGGAGATGTATCAGGAAGAGGGTGACGCTGGCCGTCAGCGATTCTCGCAGTACTCACGCTACCTTTCGATCCCACTCGCATTCATCCAGTCATTCGCATTCCTTTTGCTCTTGCAGCAAAACGGCATCGTTCCAGCGCTCTCACTGCTCGCACTCGTTACGAACGTAACAGTGATCGCAGCAGGCTCAGTGCTTCTCATGTGGCTCGGTGAACTCATCTCTGAGTTCGGTGTTGGTAACGGCGTATCGCTCATCATCTTCGCTGGTATCGTTTCAGCGCTTCCATCGCAGGTAGCACAGCTCGCGTTTGCCTTCGACCCATCGCAGCTTCCTGCGTACCTCGGATTCTTGGCTGCAGCACTCGCGATCATGGCTGGCGTCGTGTTCATCACTGAAGCAGAGCGACCAATTCCTGTTACCTATGCGCGCCGCGTGCGCGGGGCAAAGGTGCTCGGCGGTGTTTCAACCTACCTCCCACTTCGTGTAAACCAGGCTGGCGTTATTCCGATTATCTTCGCACTTTCATTCCTCTTGTTCCCACAGATGATCGCGACGTTCCTCTCCCGAGTGAATATCGATTGGCTCGCCAGTGGCGCTCAGGCAGTCGTGAACGGTCTCGCGAATCAGTGGATCTACGGCGGCCTCTACTTCTTCTTTGTAGTCGTATTCACATACTTCTACACGGCAATTACGTTCGAGCCACACCAGATCGCGAAGAACTTGCAGAAGAACGGTGCGTTCATCCCAGGCGTTCGCCCAGGTGGCACGACTGCTGATTACCTCGGCAACATCATCACGCGCATTACGCTCGTTGGTGCACTCTTCCTCGGTATTCTCGCAGTGCTCCCGATCATCTTGCAGGGCATCACAGGTATCACTGCAGTTACGATCGGCGGTACGGCACTCCTCATCGCAGTATCCGTAGTACTCGATCTGGTTAAGAAGGTGGACGCACAAACCTCAATTCGCGAGTACTAAGCCGCACAGGCATAGTCCATCTGCTTCGTTACGGAGCCTCAGCCCCGCTCTCGCCGTACATCTAGTACGGGTCGAGACGGGGCCTTCTCCGTGCCTCGCATCTGGGCCATTCTGTGCGACTTATAGTTCGAGGTGAATCCATTTTTTGATTGTTTTATGGTAATGTCTCGTCATGAACTTGGACAACGTCGTCATCATCTCAGGCCCGTCAGGCGCTGGTGAAGACTCCGTCATCGATGGTCTTGGCATGTATGCCACGGTGAATCGTGTGATCACCACTACCACGCGCGCCAAACGCGAAGGCGAGAGTGATGGCAATCCATACTATTTCATCTCGAAAGACGAGTTTGAGAAAAAGATCGCGAACAACGAAATGGTGGAATGGGCGCAAGAGTACAACGACAATCTCTACGGAGTCACACTCGCGGAACTGCAGCGTGTGAACGCACGTCCTGGTATCGCGCCGTGGAAGATCGAATACAAAGGCGTAATGACCGCCAAGAAGCTTTTTCCGAACGTAAAGTCGATCTTCCTGATGGCAGAGTCGCTCGATGTACTCGCAGAGCGTATCCGTTCGCGCAGTAATGTAAGCGAGGAATACATTCAAGAGCGCATGGCATACACCAAGGAGTGGTTGAAGCACGAAGATATCTACGACTACAAAGTGATCAATCGACAGGGGTATCTCGATGAAACGATCAAGGAGATCATAGAGATCCTGAAGAAGGAGGGCTACAAGCTTTCATAATATGGAGAAAAAGGTCGTCGTCATCGCCGGGCCGTCCGGGAGCGGAAAGAACACCGTGATGCGCGCGATCAAGAATCGTTTTCCTCGCGTGCAGGTTCTCACCACTGCTACAACACGCTCACCGCGACCGGGAGAAGTTGATGGCGCTGATTATTTCTTTTGGAACATTGATCGATTTGATTCCGAAGGGTCACGAATCGTGGGGAAGCGCTTTGTGCCGCTCTTCGGTGGTGTGCACTATGGTATCTATGTGCCCGATCTCGAGAAGAAAATTGCAGCCGGGTCTGTTGTGTTGGCTTCGGTCGATATCACTGGAGCGCAGTGGCTCAAAGAACACTACGGTGCACTCACGATCTTTCTCACGCCCGACTCCATAGAAGCCTATAAAACACGTATTCGCACACGGTCGCCAGAAATGTCGCAGCAGGAGCTTGATATGCGCATGAAGATAACCGAGCAAGAGCTCCACGCGCATGCTCCACTCTTCGATCACCGAGTTTTGGCAGCAAATGGCGGGCTCCCTGAGGCGGTGGAGCGCGTATTGGAAATACTTCAGAAAGAAGGCTACACTCTCTAGGAAATTCATCTATGCAACCGCTCACACTCGCGTTTTTCGGCATTTCAGGCTCTGGTAAGGGGACTCAAGCAAAGCTTTTGATCGAGCATCTCAAGAAGGTGGACCCAGTTCGATCTACCGTTCATGCGGAGATGGGTAACTACCTTCGCGAGTTCACGAAGGAGGAGACTATGATCTCGAATCATGTAAAAGAGGTCATGCTCGGGGGCGGGCTTGTGCCGTCGTTCGTCGCGATCTACATGCTTTCACGCGATTTCGATAAGAATGTAAAAGGTGACGAGCATTTCATATTCGATGGTACCTGTCGCAGGCCTGAGCAGTCGGTCGGTGTTGATGAGATTGCCCGTTTCTTCGGTAGAACCGACATGCACATCATCTCAATGAACCTTTCAAAGGAATCAGCGAAGCAGCGACTCATCGCACGTGGGCGATCAGATGATGCGTCAGAGGAATCGCTTAATCAGCGCTTTGGCTGGTACACTGAACATGTCATTCCGTCGATGCATGTGCTTCGCGACCTCGGATGGACGCTCCACGAGATCGATGGCGAACCTGATACTGAAACAATCCACAAAAACATCCTTGATGCCCTCAAGCTCAGTTAATCTATGATCGCAACCACCAAAGAACAGATCGAGATATTGCGCGAAGGTGGTCGACGACTTGCTCGCCACGTGCGAATTATTTCTGAGATGGTCAAACCGGGCATCACCTCCGCTGAGCTGGAAGCCAAGGCTCGTGAGATGGTAGAGAAAGATGGCGATACACCAGCATTCCTCGGATACAAAGGGCGACGCGATGAGCATCCGTATCCATCCGCACTTTGTGTATCGGTCAACGACGTGATCGTGCATTCACCGGCTGCCACAAACAACATGCTCATCGAAGAGGGGGATGTGGTGTGCGTCGACTTTGGTATCCAACACCGCGGACTCTTTACAGACCATGCACACACGGTCATTGCGGGTTCAAAACACAATCCAGAAGATCTCCGCTTAGTGCGTGGTACTCACGAGGCGCTCTTGCTTGGTATTGCAGAAGCACAGCTGGGAAAGATGACCGGCGACATCGGCTACGCAGTCGAACGATTCGCGAAGAAGAACAAATTTGGATACCCAAAGAATCTCTCGGGGCACGGCGTGGGCGCAAAAGTGCACGAAGAGCCGTATGTGCCAAACTTCGGTGCTCCAGGTAGCGGGGACGAACTGGTAGATGGCCTCGTGATCGCTATTGAGCCTATGTTTACCCTCGGCTCGGGAGACCTCTTCGTAGACGACGACGGGCACTCGTATCGCACCAAAGACGGCTCAAATGCTGCGCACTCAGAACATACAGTCATGATCACAGCAGACGGGCCGGAGATCCTCACCAAGGAATAAGCCCTCTATTGAGGGGGTATAATCCCCGAATGCCCGAAACCAGGACCGATATCCTCATAGTCGGCTCGGGGGCCCGCGAGCATGCACTCGCATGGAAACTCAAACAGTCAAAACGGGTTGGCTCCGTGTACGTTGCTCCTGGGAATGCCGGCACGGGCGCATTTTGTATCAATGTCGATATTCCTGCGATCAATATTGCTGATCTCGCAAAATTCGCATCCACTAAGAATATCGGCCTCACGGTTGTCGGTCCCGATGAGCCATTGAGTCTCGGGATCGTGGATCAATTTCAACGCTCAGGGCTTCGTATCTTTGGTCCTACAAAAGCTGCGGCGAAGATCGAATCGTCAAAGGTGTTTGCAAAAAAACTTATGCAGGAGGCAGGCATACCGACTGCTGCGTACCGCATGTTCACGAATGCCGCAGAGGCTTCCGCCTATGCCGCGGCGAGTCATTTACCAATCGTGATCAAGGCGGATGGTTTAGCGGCAGGGAAGGGCGTGTACGTGTGCGAGACACAGGAGAGCGCGATGCAAGCGATTGATGACCTCATGGTGAAGAAGGTACATGGTGATGCGGGACTACAAGTAGTGATCGAAGAATTTCTGGCCGGAGATGAGTTTTCAGTTCACGCCATTACCGATGGGGTCAACTACGCGTTGTTTCCATCGTCCCAAGACCACAAACGAATTGGAGTGAACGATACCGGAAAAAATACAGGGGGTATGGGTGTCATCGCGCCCGTGCCATGGATCTCACCGCAACTCATGGTGCAGATAGAGAATACTATCATTAAGCCGCTCATTCGAGCGCTTGGAGACAAAGGAGCGCCATTCAAAGGGGTATTGTTTCCAGGCATCATGCTCACTCCGAAGGGGCCAGTGGTGATCGAACTCAATGCGCGTTTTGGTGATCCTGAGTGTCAAACATACATGCGCTTGCTTGAGACCGATCTATTGGATCTTTTGGACGAAAGTGTCGATGGGGGAATCGGTGCAAGCACACCTCGTTTTGGAACTGAGAGTGCTGTTACGATCGTGCTCGCATCTGCCGGCTATCCCGACGACTACAAAACAGGCGTGACCATCTCGGGTTTGAAGGAGGCAGAGTATATAGAGAATGTTGTGCTCTTTCATGCCGGGACTGTGCAGCGAGATACGCTGCAAACAAATGGTGGACGGGTCTTTTCAGTCACCTCTGTCGGTTCTCCGCTGCAAAAAGCGCTTGAGCTTGCATATCGCGCGATCAACCACATCTCATTCGAGGGAAAATACTTTCGTGAAGACATAGGTGCCAAAGCCCTTCGATAGTGTGGGGTATACTTTTGGTATATGGAGCCGCGCATTTTGAGCGAGCGGATAACGCCCCGCGCGCAGACGGAGAAATTAAAGTCTGCCGAAGAAGAGCTTGCATACCTGCGCGAGCAGGTGGCTCAGAAAGAGCGTGAGCTCGCCGTGCAGCCAGGAAAATTTGAGTCCGAACGCATCGCCAAGCGCGAGATCGTGCAGTATGCGGAAACGCCAGCAGCACAGGTTTTACACGAAACGGTCGTGATGCCCGAGCACGAAACAGTACGGCAGCTTCTCAAGCTCGAACCAGAGGCGCACGATGCACAACTCGACGGTCTCTTGGATATTGTGGCGCAGCAGGGTATTCGCAACGCGCTCTCTATTGCGACACGACTCAAGAATCCTCATCTTGAAGACGATTTTCATCGTGTGTTGGTGCGCTACGTTGCCGAAGGCCTGCCAGACAAGGGATCTGCCGTAGCAGAAAAGGTAAAGCGTGCATTACACCTCGTGCTCTTCGAAGTTCGACCACAGGCGCATGGAGAAAGTGGTCAGAAGGATGGCTCAGTAAAGCTTGAACATCTTCTTGCTCCATCTGAGCAGCTGTATTCTGGCCTCCTCTCTCTTATTGGCACACACGAAGGCTTCTCGCTCGAGATCGCTGTTCCACAGGGCTCTGAGAGCGCAACACTCTATCTTGCTGTTCCGCGAGAAAAGAAGACGCTCGCAGAACGCCTGATCGCATCAGTGTTCCCAAACGCGACCATTTCTGAGAGTCGGGGGGACTACAACATTTTCGACTACGAAGGATCGCACGCAGCCGCGTATGCCACATTTGAAAAACATTCGGCATTTCCTATAAAGACTCCGGATCAGTTCGAACATGACCCGATGAATATCCTCCTCGCGGCATTTTCTAAGATCGCAAAACATGGAGAGGGTGCCGCGCTCCAGCTCGTGGTGGGCACCGAAGGAGATCGATACAATCGGTACTATCAAAAGATCATACGTGAACTTGAGCAAGGTAAGCCGATCGGTGAAGCGCTTCGAGTGCCAGAAACGGAAGTGGGTGAGGTGTTCCGCGATCTCGGAAAGCACATATTTTCGAGCTCAAACACGCACAAGGAGCGCGAGCGGGAGCACCATGCTGTCGATCAAATCGCTGTGGAGCAGCTGACGCGCAAGGTGCAAACACGCATCGCACCGGTCACCGTACGACTGGTTGCTTCGGCGCGTGAGCACGCACGCGCGAATGAAATGCTCGAAAACCTCATGTCTGCGCTCAATCAATTCGATAATCCGAAGGGCAATCACTTTTCTTTTGAGCGAGTTTCAAGCTGGGGCATCACGAATTTCCTCCACGAATTCACATACAGAGCATTCGACGCATCGATCGCGGTTCCGCTCTCACTCTCTGAGATCAATGCGGTCTTTCACTTCACCGCGGAGCGCGTAACCACCTCGCGCGAACTCAAGAAGTCGCATGGCAAACAGGCACCTGCTCCCGTTGAGATCGGTGGGGAGGGGATCGTGCTCGGTGTGAATCGGTACGGGGCCGACGAAACAATGGTTCACTTTGATCCTGCGGATCGATTACGCCATTGCTATGTGATCGGGCAGACAGGCACCGGTAAGACAGGATTCATCAAGAATATGATGATCCAGGATATTCAAAATGGGGAAGGTGTGGCATTCATCGATCCGCACGGCAACGATATCGAAGACATTCTCGCGTCTATTCCTGAGCATCGTAAAGACGATGTGATCTACTTTGACCCGGCATACACCGCAGCCCCAATGGGGCTCAATATGCTCGAGTACGACCCAGCCAAGCCAGAGATGAAATCGTTTGTGGTCGACGAAGTCTACGGCGTGTTTCGAAAGCTGTATTCCGACGTGCCAGAGGCATTCGGCCCGATGTTCGAGCAGTACTACCGCAATGCGGTGCAGCTCGTGGTGGAAGACCCCGCAACAGGCTGCACGTTTCTGGAAATTCCTCGTGTGTTCGCGGATAAGGTATTTCGCGATCTCAAGATCTCGCGCTGCAATAATCCGATCGTGGTGCAGTTCTGGCGGAAGATCGCAGAAGCGGCAGATGGGGATGCAGGGCTGGAGAACATAGCCCCGTACATCACAAGTAAATTTGACGCGTTTCTTTCCAATGACACGATCCGTCCGATCGTTGCGCAGGAAAAGTCGTCGTTCAATTTCCGCGACATCATGGACAACAAGAAGATCTTCCTCGCAAACCTTTCTAAGGGACGGCTGGGGGACAGAAATGCTGCACTGCTTGGTTTGGTGCTCGTTTCAAAGTACCTACAGGCCGCATTCTCCCGCGCCGACACGAAGGCAGTGCTTCCGCCACACTATCTCTACATCGACGAATTTCAGAACTTTGCAACGCCATCGATCTCCACGATCCTCTCCGAAGCGCGAAAATACAAGCTCTCGCTCACGGTGGCACACCAATTTATGTCGCAACTCGAGGAGGACATCCGCGACGCGGTGATCGGTAACGTGGGCACGAAGATCGCGATGCGCATTGGCACCTCTGACGCGGAATTCTTGGAGAAGCAGTTCGCGCCTGAGTTCAGTGCGAAGGACCTAGAAGGCTTACCGAACCGAACAGGGATCGTGGCGCTGCTTGTGCACGGTGTTCCAGCACGCCCGTTCACCATCGAAATGCTGCCGTTGCCGCATTTCAACCACGATGTCGTCGAGGAGATGAAGGCTCAATCGTATAGCCGATACGGGCGTTCACGTGAAGAGGTGGAGAGCGAAGTGCGTCGCAAATTTGGGCTCGGTAGTCCTGCGGAAACGCCGGTTCGCAGTCCACTCAATATCATCCAATAAATACTCGCCCGTGCGCGGGCTTCGTGCTATATTGCCGCGCATGAATAACACACACCCGAAGAAGGAACGGACATTTGTCATGGTGAAGCCAGACGGAGTCCAGCGCGCACTCGTGGGCGAAATTATCAAGCGCTACGAGCGCACGGGCCTCAAGCTCGTTGGTTTGAAGATCTGTCTCGCAGACGAAAAGAAGCTCTGGGAACACTACGGCAAGGACGACGCGTGGTTCCTCAAGAAGGGCACAAAGATCGCCGAAGATAAAAAAGCAAATGGTCTTCCTGTGACAAAGGAGCCGATCGAGTATGGAAAGGACATCATTGGTCAGCTCGTAAAGTTTATGACGAGCGGTCCGGTCATCCAGATGGTGTGGGAGGGGAATCAGGCGGCCGCAGTCGTCGTGAAGCTCACTGGTACAACCGAGCCAGCAACCTCTGACGTTGGGACTATTCGAGGCGATCTCACCATCGACTCGTACGAAATTGCAGCAGTCGACGACCGTGCGGTGCGAAATCTCATCCACTGCTCAGAGTCTGCTGCAGAGGCTCAGCGTGAGCTCGCTATCTGGTTCAGTGACGCGGAGATGATCAACTACCGCCAGCTCGCAGAGGAAACGCTCTACGACATCAATCTCGACGGGATTCTGGAGTAATACACTCCTTCGATCAGAAAAAAGCACGCCCGAGAGCGTGCTTTTTTCATGCGGTGTACAATAAGGGCATGGAATACCTGCACCAGTCTACGTACGGCCATGCGGGCGGCTTTCACACCGCAAAGCCGATCATGGCGATGGATCGTGAAAAAGGACACATCTACGACATTAAGAACGGCATTGTCGACACGAGTAAGCCTATTTTTAAGATGAATGGCGATAAGGCGTATGCCACGGATCATCATCCCAATGGGGCATCTCCGCACGCAATGTTCCACGTGGATGGCGATACGCTTAAAACGACGGTCAATCATCCGTATCACAGCTCGATATACGAGCTGAAGAAGCATCTGTAGGTTGGAAAAAACGCAATTTGCTATACTCCATCTGCGGCAGGTACTAAAACCTGCTTAGTAAAGATAAGGGCGGCCTTCTATACATGGTCTTCCACTGAGAGTCGTGGTCCATTGATAGCGAATTTCAAACGAAACCAGTGCGGGCTCCCACCTGTGCTTCAGAGCCGGGCTTTACTGTATCTGCCGCATTCAAGCACCCGCTCCGATATGAAATTGGGCGGGTTTTTGAATGCTAAAATGCGCGCACTATGTCGAAGATCTTCTGGAGCGGTGTCGCGGTGTTCATTCTCACCGCTGGATTTCTCGCTGCAGACATCTTGTATGGTTTCGGCTTGAAGTGGTGGTGGGTCGACTATATTGAACACCTCATGGGGGGTATCCTGGCTGGGCTTATCGGTATGTGGTGGGCATGTGCGCTCATCAAGAGAGCGACACTCGTGCACGCGATCATGGGCGCGGTAATCCTTGGTATCGCAGTTGAGCTCGTAGAATATGTGTTTGGGTGGGGGATATCGGTGTATATGTCGCAGACACTTGATACAACGAAAGACATATTCGTAGATGCCGCAGGTGGGTGGATCGCATGGCACGCGGCGAAGCGATGGATATGAGATCAATCATTCATTTTCATGGGGGAGCAGGCTCAGTAACGGGGGCTAACTTTTTGCTTGATACGGGAGATAAAAAGATCCTGATCGATTGTGGCACGGTCGCGAACGAAGTGATGTGTGACACGACAAATTTTGAACCATTTGCCTACGACACGCACACGATCGACGCGCTTATCATCACCCATGCACATGCCGATCACATTGGTCGTATTCCTAAGCTCGTGCGTGATGGCTACCGCGGTCCGATCTATTCAACAGGAGCCACGAAGGACATCGCTGCGATCATGTTCGATGATGCGCTCGGTATCATGAATGACGAGGCAGAAAAGCATGGATGCGACGTGCTGTACGAGAAAGATGATGCAGAGCGCGCGGTTAAGCAATGGAAGGCACACAGTTACCACGAGCCGTTCACTATCGGGGATGTCCAAGTCGAATTTCAGGATGCAGGGCACATTCTTGGTTCCGCGCTCGTGCGACTCACGCGAGGCGGGCGTACGATCGTATTTACCGGAGACCTCGGAAACACGCCCGAGCCTCTACTGCGCGACACAGAATCTCCAGAAGGTGCAAACTATCTCGTGATGGAGAGTGTGTACGGCGACCGCACGCATGAGGCCCGTGAGACACGCACTGCTCAGCTTCGTGAAGCGATCGAAGAGACGCGCAGAAAGAATGGTGTACTGCTGATCCCGTCATTCTCTGTAGAGCGCACACAGGTACTGCTCTACGAGATCAATACCATGATCGAGGAGGGAACCATGCAGCCGATACCGATCTATCTTGATTCTCCACTGGCGACGCGCGTAACCCCGGTGTTCCGGGCATACAGTGAGTTTTTTAACGCTGATGCTAAGGGGCGCATCGAGAAGGGTGACGACCTGTTTGCCTTCCAAGGGCTGAAGGTCATCAAGAATAAGAACGAATCCGAGGCGATCCATCGCGAGGATAACCCTAAGATCATCATTGCCGGGGCTGGAATGTCGGCCGGTGGGCGTATTCGCTCACATGAGCGAGAGTATCTTGGCTCTCCGACGACAACCGTGCTCTTCGTAGGGTTCCAGTCACCGGGTTCTCTCGGGAGGCGCTTGCAGGACGGTGCACCGAGTGTGCAGATCGATGGAGAGCAGATCCGGGTGAAAGCGGAGATATCGAGCCTCACTGGCTATTCTGGCCACGCGGATCGCGACCAGCTCATGAACTTTGTTGAAAATGCTGGCGAATCGCTTGAGAAGGTGTTTGTGACAATGGGGGAGACAAAGGCATCGCTCTTCTTGGCGCAGCGCATCAAGGATTTCTTTGGCATTGATACACTCGTGCCGAAGAAAGCGCAGGCGGAAGAGATAGAATTCTAATTTCTCACACAGTGCGCTTTATAGTGGTGCTATACTTTACAGACGATGTTGAAGAAGAAATTGCTCCATCCAAACCACACTGCGGTGCCGCAGAATTTTTGCCGACTTCCTGATGGGTACGGTGTGGTAAAAATTGGTGTCTCCGGTGCAGCTGACACCACATACGCCGGACTTGATGCGTTTGAGAAGGCCAAAGAGATCGGGCGCGAGATCGCACGACATGGCGCTATCATCACCACTGGCGCCACGACTGGCTTTCCGCTCTATGCAGCGATGGGTGCCAAGGATGAATGCGGCTTTTCTATTGGATTCTCTCCCGCAGCGACCGAGCGTGAGCATGTGGAGACATACCAGTTGCCTCTGGATTACATGGACGTGGTTATGTACACCGGATTTGGCTACTCGGGCCGCGACCTTCTCTTTGTGCGCTCGTCGGACGCGATGATCATCGGTCCTGGTCGTATCGGCACCATCAATGAATTTGCCGTTGCGTTCGAAGACCATCGCCCGATCGGCGTGCTCCGCAGTCAGTCGGATACTGACGAGTTGTTGGAGCTCATCATTGATGCAGCGCACCGACCAAACAGCAATATTGTGTTTGAGAGCGATCCAAAGGCGCTCGTGGAGGCATTGATCGACAAGGTGATGAAGATGAAGCAGGGGACGAACCTGGTTTTCAACAACCACGATGGCTGGTCGGCAACGGGCAAGAACGCCGACGTGATTCTCTAGTCGCGAATGAAGGATGAGATTGACGACACCCTCGAAAGGGTGTTTTCTGTTACGGGATGAAAATCATTATGGAGTGTATAGATGAACTCGATCGTTGTGCGGGTGGGTCATGGACGACTGTTTAGCCATGATCTGGAGCCTTCGCTCCTCGCAATTGTAGAACTTCCTCGTTGTGTACCGGGTTCAGAAGAATACATGGAGCAGCGAGCATTCATGACACTAATCGAGGACGTGCCCTGCGCCATCCGATACACGGGCCCCGATGATATGCCTGAGATGCAGTTCTACGCCAGTTTTGTCACGCTCGGGATAGTATCCGATGCCGGGTATAGGGTAGAGCACAAAGCTGCTGCGTAAGCAGAGGTCCAGATATTAAAAAGCCTCGGGGATTCCGAGGCTTTTTGTTTAGTCTTTCTTGAGAGTTGCTGCGAAGCGGGTGAATGCTTCTGGGTGATCCTTGGCAAGTCCGGCGAGGGCCTTGCGGTCGATCGTGATTCCGGCTGCCTTGAGGGCACCCATGAACTTCGAGTATGACCATCCTGCCTCACGGGCTGCTGCATTGATGCGAAGGGTGAAGAGGTTTCGGTACAGGCGCTTCTTCGTCTTTCGGTCTCGGAATGAGTGTGTGCCAGCGTGAGCGATGGCCACTTTTGCCTCGCGCTCCTTGGTAGAGCGGCCGAATCGGTAGCCCTTAACCAATTTAAGGGTGTTCTTACGGCGCTTATTTGCTGTGACTCCTCGTTTTACTCGTGCCATATATTATGCGTTAGGGGTGTTCGGAAGGAAGCGGGATCGGAGCGTATTGGTCATTTTCATGTCTACCGGACGAGCCTTTCGAAGACGCTCACCTGAAGAGCGCTTAGCGTTAAAGTGGTTATTACCCGGTGCGCGGGCAATGATCTTGCCCTTGCGGGTTACGCGAAGGCGCTTTGTGAATGACTTGTTGGTTTTCATGGTCAAAATGACTATTCGGAGGCGTCTACCTCGTCGGTGCCCGATTTTACCTCGGTTTTAAGCGCCTGTTTGGCAGGCGCCTTCTTGGAGGCATCTCGTTCCAACACGACCGAGAGGCCTTTAGGGCTCTTCTTGATCTCGTCAGCGATTTTATACGATTCCGGGATTATTGCAAGAAACCGCTCTAAACGGTCCTTTAGGAAGTCGAATTCCATGTATTTGTAGCGACCCCAGAGGAAGAGGTCTACCTTGACGCGATGGCCTTCTCGTAGCCAGGCACCGATCTTCGATGCCTTGATATTCATGTCATTCGTAGAGGTACCGATCTTCACCTGAGCCTCCTTAGTCTCGGTTGGCTTGGTTGCCTTGGCCTTAATGTCCTTATCCTTCTTCTTTTGCTCGTATTTAAACTTGCCGTAGTCGGTGATCTTGCACACAGGTGGGTTGGCGTTCGGAGAAACCTCGATGAGGTCGTAACCCATCTCACGTGATTTCGCGAGAGCTTCTGCGATAGGGAGGATACCGAGGTTTTCACCCTCGGGGCCGAGTACGCGAACCTCTTTGGCACGGATACCCTCGTTCATTGCGACGCGAGTTTTTTCCGCTTGCGATGTGTATTTCGTAAAGCCCATTGGTCCGCGGACTATAGCACGAAACAGTGTGGCTCGACAATGAAGTTACCGGAATGTTCCGGTCAGGGGCTTTGGTTGCCACGCACCCTGGAAGCCAGTTGTTGGATGTGTCTTCAAGAAGTTGAGGTAGGTAACGAGAAGATCGCGTAGTGTGGTAAGCAGGGCGACGATGAGTGCCTGATTCTGCGCCTTCTGTACGCCGGAAGATGCACTCTGCACTGCTGTAGGCTGCTTTGGTTGCGTAAAGGTTTCTGTTACGTGTACCGAGTTGATCGCAACTGAGTTTGTGGCAATAACAGGAAGCTCGTCTTCGAGCACATTGCTGCCGCCAGTCGTCGTATCGGTCGTAATGTCGTAGAGGTCGTTGTTGAGTACGGTTGGCGCAGATGTGCCAGTACCTGTACCACCCGTCTTTACAGGAACCCCCGCTTGACCACCATCTGCAAAGAGCGCGAGCTTATCGTAGTAGCTCATCGTCTGCTGAGTATTCGTAGTGGTATTCGTGGAGGTGCTCAAGGGAACGGTGTATGGAGGGGGAACCTCAAAGATGCTCGATGACGGTGTTGGAAGTGTGATAGGGGCACTTGGCTGAGCGTATGCATTGGGGTCATACTTGGTGCCCGCCGACGTAGGTGTTGTAGGAGAAGTCTGCTGCATTGAATTATTCAACAGCGGGGTGAGTGCGTTGATCGCGCTCATGTATGGAGCAGTCGGTGATGGTGCATATTGTGGGTAGTCGTAGTATGAGGCAGGGAGGAATCCGTTGGCACTCGTGCCACCTGTTGAAACACCACTCGCCCCTGTGCCGGATGGAATAAAGTTTGCATCTGCACACCCGCCTTTTTGCGGCACAAAGTGATACGCGTCTTTGCAGCCCATATAAAACGTGAGTCCGAATTGAGGTGCAAGCTGATGTGCGCGCAGATACTCTGTACAGCTCGCGCCAGGTCGCCCCGTTACATTAATATCGATGGCGATACCGCGCGGGTGTTCGCACATCGCACCCTTTTTGCACGCGATCACTCCGCGAGCAACATAGGAGTTTTGTTTTTCTACAGTTCGAGCAGCTTCCTTGATGCAGTATGGATTGCCACTGGAGTTCAGCGATTTTAGAAATGTGGCCGCGCACTGAGCAAATTTTGGATCGAGTCGGCGAATGGTTTCATCTGGCCCATATCCACCGTAGTTATCTCCATCAGGTGGACAGAGAATTGTTCGTAGATAATCTTTCGACGCACCAGCCTCGTTGTTAATTCCAAGGCGCGCGTCGTTCGGGCACACGTACGTAACGCCGGCGATGATGCTGCCTTTTGGTGATGCGGCAGAAGCTTCTTGTGGGGTGGCAAGATGCGCGTTGGGGCATGGAAGGCTTTCACCCGGATACCCGTTCTGTGCAGATGCAAAAAGAGGGAGCACAAGTGTGAATCCAAGGACGGCGGATATCACGCCCGCTCGCAAGCTCAACATGCTTTGCAGTATACAAAGGAAAACGACCTTCTCAGTGCGCGACTGTGGAGACTAGGATGAAGATTGGCATGCACCCCAGAGGCCTTTTTTAAGTGCTCGTGCCTCTGCTTCTGCTGATTGGAATGCGAGTTGATACACGTATGGTTTTTTAAAGGTGTATTCGCGTGCGTATCCCTGCGCGATCAAATATTCGTTCACTAACACCGGCGTGGTACTACCGCTCAAAAACACATACGCCAAGAGTCGTTGATACGCGTCGTACATATCTTGTGTTGGGTCAGTCTCAATGCGCACCATCTGGCCATCGAGGAGTGTGCGTGCGGCGAGAGATGACTCTGTACCAAAACATTCCGATTTAGTGAACGAGGTATCGACTTCGGGGGAATCAATGCCGATGAGTCGCACCGGGATGCGCTCGCCGTCTTTGAGGATTGCGATCGTGTCACCGTCGGACACCTGCATTACTTTGTAGAAGCCGTTAACCTTCTCGGGAGTTTTCGGAAGAGGGAACGGAATGTCGAGCAGGTAGGCCGCGAGTGCGATGAGGCCAAAGGCAATGAGCGCACGGATCTGTTTGTTGCGGAGTAATTGCTGCATCAGCACAGTATGACACCTCGTTATCCACATTCATTTCGCTCGTTCATGCTTGCTTTAGAACGAGCGTTCTAATATACTTTGCATATGGAAGATTTCGCACAATACCGCGACGAAATGGCAGCGTTCTATCGCAAGAACAAGCGTATGCCTACGTTTTCCGAGCTCATGACCCTCTGGGGCTACAAGACCAAGAGTGCGGTCAACTACAAGCTCGAACAAATGATCGATGCGGGCCTAGTGCGCAAAGATAAGACTGGTCGTTTGATCCCATACAAGATGGAAGAAGAGGCCGGGCTCCCACTCCTTGGATTAGTAGAGGCAGGGTTTCCGTCACCTGCAGAGGAAGAGCTCCTCGATGTGATGAGCTTCGACGAGTACCTCACACCCAACAAGGAGTCGAGCTATATCTTGAAGGTAAAGGGAGACTCCATGATCGACGCCGGTATTCGCGAAGGCGACATGGTGATCGTAGAGCGACGCGCATCGTACAAGGTGGGACAGATCGTGATCGCAAATGTAGACGGCGAGTACACCATGAAGTACTACCGCAAAAATGGCGACAAGGTGTATTTGGAGCCAGCTAATGAACGGTACAAACCCATCTATCCGAAAGAAAGCTTTCGGATAGAGGCAGTGGTTACCGCAGTCGTTCGCAAGTACTAATCAACAAATCACATCGATATGAAAAAAATAGACAACTGGCTTTCCATCCAACGATTCGTAAACGAAGCAAGCCAGGTTACGCTCCCAGTCACTATCACCAACGTAGAAGTATGGAAGAAGGTGCAAACATCCAAGCGCGCTTCCCGAAAAGTTCGGCGGTTCTTAGTTCCTCGTATTACAAACATCTAATCCCATTTGATCCTATGAGAATCTCAATCACCCTTACTCCAAAGTTCGCAACGTTTATCCGCCGCCTCTTCCGCGCGCATCTCTACGTACCTACTCGCTACGAGGTATGGAACGTGTAGCTTCGCTACAGGGAAAGACGTTCGCAATTGTCGACGTGGAAACATCGGGTACCGGTCACGATGATCGCATCATTGAGATCGGTATTCTTCGGATCGAAAATGGTGTGTGCACGGAAACGTATCGCACATTCCTCGACCCAGAACGCGAGCTCTCGCCCTGGATATCGAATCTTACGGGCATTGTGCAGCGTGATCTCGATGGCGCGCCACTCTTTGCCGATGTGGCACACGACGTAGCTCGACTTCTCAAGGATGCGATTTTTGTGGCCCACAACGTGGCGTTTGATTACGCGTTTATTAAAGGAGAGTTTGCGCGCCTCGATCGCTTCTTTGAAGCGCAGTGTCTCTGCACCGTACGACTCTCGCGATTGCTCTCGCCGCGAGCAAAGCATCACAACCTCTCTGCGGTGATCCGCAGGCACAAGCTCTCGTGCGAATCGCGCCACCGCGCGTTTGATGATGCGCATGCGCTCTGGCAGTTCATACAGTGGGGGAATCGCCGCAAGAGTAGCGTGCTTGCCCGCTCAGTAGAGAAGCTTTTACAAACAGACCGCACACAAGAATACTTCCGAGCACGGCGACCAGAGTATTCCGAAGGAGAGCAGGTTATTCGATAACAATATGCGTATATGGCATGGGGCGAGCCACGATCATTTCCGCGCGCAATACTCCACATTGATGGCGACTCCTTTTTTGCTGCATGCGAAGTAGCAAAGAACCCTTCGCTTCGCGGTAAGCCCGTAATCACCGGCAAGGAGCGCGGGATCGTATCTGCCTGCACCTACGAAGCCAAGGCGCGCGGAGTAAAGCGTGGTGTGCAGTTGAGCGAGGCGCTCAAGGCGTGTCCGGATGCGATCATTTTGCCTTCGGACTACGAAACATACAGTTTGTTCTCAGCTCGCATGTACGAGATCGTGCGCCGCTATACGCCAGCGGTCGAAGAATATTCTATTGATGAGTGTTTTGCTGACCTCACGGGGCTTCGTCGCAATCACCACATGTCGTACACCGCGATCGGCGAAGCGATCCGCAGAGATCTCGAGCGGGAATTGGGCATGACATTTTCGATAGGACTCTCTGCTACCAAAGTGCTCGCAAAGATCGGTTCCAAGTGGAAAAAGCCCGATGGCTTCACATCGATTCCACTGCGCGACTCTAAGAAGTTTCTTGAGGCTACGCCCACTATTAATGTGTGGGGCATTGGTCCGAATACGGCCGCGTACCTACAAAAGTTTGGTATTCGCACTGCACGGCAGTTTGCCGAGCGCGACGAAGCGCTCATAAAAGACATCGTTACCAAGCCGATCTATGAAATATGGAAAGAGCTTAATGGGGAGGTGGTGTACGAGCTCGATACTGAAGGGCGCGAAACCTATCAATCGATCAGTAAGACCAAAACATTTACTCCACCCTCGACCGATGCGCGATTCGTGGGTGCGCAGCTCTCAAAAAATATTGAGAATGCGTGCATTAAGGCTCGACGATGGAATCTTGCTACACCAGCAGTGTTCTTTTTTCTGAAAACGCAGGATTTCCGGTATCACGGCTGCGAGATCAAGCTATCGCACGCCACCTGTATTCCGCACGATATTCTTGCGGCTGTGCGCGAGCACTTCCCAAAGGTGTTCAAGCGGGGAGTACAGTACCGCGCCACGGGGATCGTGCTCATGCGACTTGAAGATGCCAACAAAACACAGCTCGACCTGTTTGGGTCGGTCATGAAAACCGAGGCAGCGAAGTCGGTCTATAAGAGTCTCGATGAGATCAGTGCCAAGTACGGCAAACACGCGATCTTCCTGGGCTCGAGTTTCCACGCCATGAAGCCGCAGCTCTCGAAGGTGGCTCACCATGAACCCATCGCACGAGAAGAGAAACCGGCCCGACACAGGGAGCTTTTTCGGGGGGAAACAGAGCGTCGGCGATTAGGCGTAGCCTCTCTAGGGGAGGTTAACTAGATGGGGGAGAAAGATGAAGTCGTTCATAAACGCTTCACTGCATCCCCAGTAGTGTGGGCCACTGGTGCCATAAGGCACTATTAACGGTTAACTCAAACACTATGGCAGACACAATAGTAACGAACTCTCCAGCGCGCGATGACGGATCGTCAGCACTCGGCTGGGTTGTTGCGCTTATCGTGGTGCTCGCAGTTATCGTAGCGGGCTTTGTATGGGCTCAGCGTGATGTGGGTATTCCAAACACAGGAACAGACATAAACGTAGAACTCCCAACAACGGGAAGCATGGACACTTCAGGAGTACAGTAGACAAGTCATTCAAACAAACAAAAACGGCCCGTACGGGCCTGTTTTTGTTTGTGGTACGCTTTTGTTATGAAGAAACTACTCGTTGCGCTTATTTTTATCGGTGCGCTTGCTGGTGTGCTCTATTTTGCACTCACTCAAAAACCAGCCATGGTGGCGCTTCCCGACACAGTGCCTGACACTACGGGTTCAACCACAGCTCCAGCTGAGACAAAAACAATAAAGGAGGAAGCAGCAGGCTATACCGTAGACGTTGATTACCGTCTTTCAGGAAACGCCGTTGTGGATTCTCACATACAAGCGGAGGTACAAAAGTCGATCGATGCATTCAAGAAAGACGCGGCAAACTTCGATCCATCGGTCGAAACGCGCCCGTATTCATTCTCGGGAGAGCTTGCAGATATGTACGTAGGGAGCGACATCATTTCCGAGCGCATCAATCTCTATCAAGACACGGGCGGCGCACATGGTTTGCCGATCGTGCTCACACTGAACTACGACGCAAAGACGGGGGAGACGATCACGTTGGATCGTGCGCTCTCGCTCATTGGTATGTCACTGAGCGAGGTATCAGCAAAAGCAAAGGCTCAATTGAAGCAAGAATTCGGAGACTCTGTATTCCCGGGGGGTGCGGACGCAAAAGCAGAAAATTACTCCACGTTCGTGATCTCTCCACAGAGTGTCACATTCGTATTCCAGCCATACCAGGTTGTTGCCTATGCTGCTGGTATGCCTGAAATAAAGTTTGCACGTAAATAATCCTATGGGATTTTTCCAGGTACTCCGATCATCGGTATACGACCCGGCGTTTTACGCGGGTATGCAAGGCCGCACCTGGACGGAGGCAGCTAAGTACTACGCGGTACTGGCGTTTGTAATAGTGTTCGCGCTGCTTGCGCCTGTATGGGTATTTTTGCTCGAAGTGAAGCCGGAGCTCATCGACAAAATGGTCGCCGTGTATCCAGATGAGCTCGAAGTCACACTCATGAACGGAGAAATGAGTATCAACCAAGGCGAGCCGTATGCGATCAAGAATACGTTTGCAAAAACACTCCCGGCGAACCTGGTGGTGTTCGATACGCAAAACGATGATTACACACCAACGGCACTCACGGATGCCGAGACGATCGTCCTGTTCAAGAACACGTTTGCGGTCACGATGGGTTCGGAGAGTCCGCTGCGGGGAGGGGGTGAGCAGCGTGTGTTCTCGTATGGAACATCAACGGCAACAAGCACGTTCACCAAGGCCGATATCACAAACGTGACAGAGAAGATCAAACCAAACATCCGCACATGGGCGATCTTTGGAGGCGCGTTTCTTTTTGTGCTTGGTGTGTTGCTTGGCGGGGTAGGGATGCTTGTCTTCCACCTCATCTATACATTGTTCCCGGCGCTCTTAGTGTTTGTGTATTTCAAAATGCGAAAGCGCACCGACTCGTTCCACACTGCGTACACTACGGCGCTCTTTGCGTCGATCCCGGTCACTATTCTGTTCGCTATCGCGGGGCTTTTTGCTGCGCTCCCAACGTTTTCGTACACACTCGTTGTGCTCATTCTCGTTCTATTGAACGATTCACGAAAGATATAAATGAAAGGCCTCGGTACTACCGAGGCCTTGACCTTGATTGTGTTCAATCAGCGTCTTGTGCTTCAACAAAGGTGGGATCCTCGAATGGGGGATCAGGCGGACGCACGAGCACATGTACTGTATTGTCGCGAACGTCGAAACCGGACACCGGTGCGCGTGGACTGAGTCCGATTACGCCATTGTCTTTCACCCTCGCGATCAGTTCAGAAGCCAGATCACGTAGCAGTTCATCACCGACGTGATCTGGTGGTATCACGATTGTGCCACCGATATACTCCGCAAATATTTCAGGAAACTCACCGCTATGGATTAGGCAGAATGATCGATCGGGTCCGGTCGTTTCGGTGTCGCCGAAAAGTTCGTGTCGCGCGCGATGGGCGAACATGCCGATTATTCCCACCATTCGCTTACCCCACTCCCTGCGCAGCATCTGTGTAGATGCGTTGTCGAGATGAGGTACGGTGATGCCATTCGCCTTGAGATTTGCGACGAGGCGGCGCGTGAGGTCTTCGGACAGCTCGAACTCAAACATGGAATCCTCCGTGACTACTCTAAATCGGATAGTACTCAGGTTTGCGCGATGTGCAATAAAACAAAAAAGCGGCAGTATGCCGCTTTTATTGAACAATCTTTCTATTATGGTGGTATTTGAATACCGAGCACCGTGAGGCCCCATGGCATCAACGGAGGGAAGCGCTTCCGCACGTCGTTGTAGTCTTTGCCGTACAGCTGATCCATCGTTTCGCCAACGATCGCGCAATAGTGGCCTGGGTAGAGCTTGCTAATGTTTGCGCCGGCATCCGCCCAGAAATCTTTCATCGGTTGGAATGGGTCAACGCGAGGATCGTTAATGATCGTGCTGACCCATCGATAGTTGAGGTCGACAATATCCGCTCCAAGGCGGGTGAGTGTCTCGCGTTCCCACATTGCGCCGATTGACGATTCATATCCTGGCAAAAAGAACCCGCGTTGGATAATTTTTGTTTTAAACAGTGGCAAATAGAATTCATCCAGGATCGGACGATAGTATGTGCCTGTATTACCCGGAAGCGATTGCCACTTCGTCCGAAACTCGAATATCTTATCTTCGTAGGGTATCTGATTGAAGATCGGACGTCCGCGGTGAGTCAGGCAGATAATCGTGGATTCGAAAGCCTCGAGATTTTCCCCGATCGACCCGCGGCCACCTGTCGTAATTGGTCCGCAGACCACCTCTGCCGGCTCAGTGAATTTCTCAAGTTCCCGCAGCGCGATCGGAAGCAGCTCGGCAAACGATGTTGCTTGTGCCGTTCGGGCTTTGAGTTCGACGAGGTCTGATGATGGGTGCATCCCACACTCCTTCTGCTGTCTGTCGGGAGGGTATCAAACGTATGAGAAAACACTACTCCTCGCCGTACATCTGCTTCCTAATCTCCTGCAGCTGTGCGATTACAGCTGCGTCGGTAATTTTTACAAAGCGCGGTACATCAGCGCCATCGAGTGTGGCAGGTTCATAAAACATCTTCAGTGGACGGAGGTCGAACATCTTTCCGTGCTTGTACACGAACGCTTCGTAGAGTGGGCGATACACCTGCATGAACTGGTCTTCGGGACGACAGTCGTCTTCGGTGTGGAGACCAACGCCATATATATAGTAGGCGTAATTATTTACGGCGCCGTCGGCTCGGTGCTTGTAATGGTAGTAGTAACCAGGCTCTGGAATGCGGTCAGGAATCTGGAGGTCGTGTGACATGGGATGTTCAGACTAACATGGTCATTGCCACACAAAATGGTACTGGTGTGTACAGATAATCACTGCGGGATTACTATCAATATATGAATAAAAACATCTTCCTTTTCACAACGCTCGCGCTCCTTATTGGATTTGGAAGCGGGTATCTTATTGCAGGGCGCGAGCCAGGTGTTGGCGAACATGTTATGTCCAACGGCGGACTTATGGACGATGTCGGTATAACGATGGGTAGTTCGATGGAAGATATGACGGCTGCACTATCGGGAAAAACGGGTGACGAATTCGACAAGGCGTTCCTCGCAGGCATGCTGATTCACCATGAAGGTGCTGTAGAAATGGCAGAAGCAGCGCTTGTGAGCGCTAACCACGAAGAGATCAAAGAAATGGCGAAAGCCATCATCGATACACAGTCAAAAGAGATCTCGCAGATGCGGGCGTGGGAAACCGAGTGGTATCAAATAGGAGAGTAACTTACTGAACAAGAGCTTTTGAACGTCGCTGCACAGTGCGTTTTTTTGCGGATGTCTTTTTTGTTTCTATGATCCGCTTTGTCGCTGTAGCTGCGATCATTCCCGCGAGCATCGGCAAAATATAGACGAGCAGGCGAAGCGCGAGCGCAATGAACGCATCCGCAAATACGGTCAGTAATGGCATCCGTGTATGGTACTACGCAGCAACTCGCCTGCGTGGGGTTGTTGTGAGTTACTAGATCTTTGACGGACGAACATTTACCAAGAACTCGCGCTTTGATTCAGAAGAATTCTCAGTATTGAAGTCGATGCGCTCAAGGTAAAAGTGGTTCGGCTCGTAGTACGCAGTGAACGTTGTGCTGCGGTTGTCGTGGAAACAGATGATCGTGCCCAAGATGTCTCGCCAGCCCTGATATGAGCGTTCGGTCGATGCGGTACAACCACTGCTCGTGCCAAGTGCGAAGCGCGTCGTACCGGACGCGGTGGTGAGATCAATAGAGATCTTTTGTGTGCTACTAACGTCTTCCATGATCCACTGCACGCGTGGAGCCGGGGTAGGGTGTAAGAGGTTATTTAATAGCTCCTGTAGAACACGCACCTGTCGCTTCAGGTCTTCGATATATGCCTGGTCTGCTTGAGTGGACTGAGCAGACGCACTCAGTGGTGCGATGAATACAATGGTGCCGATAAGTGCAGCAAGAAGTCGTTTGTTCATAGATACAGAATACGAGAAGCGGGGGAGTTGTCGAGCGAGAGAATCATCATTTGTGGTGAGGTGGCGGGAAACGGCCCAAGTCACTAAGTATTTTTCGGTCTTCGCACTCAAAATACTAAGTGCTTGCGGCCCCGACTCGGCGCTCAGACCAATGGCGCGCCTCCGTCCGTTCAATTCCCCGAACCCCTCATGTAAATAAAAATTCCCGCTTTCATGCGGGAATTTTTATTTCATGTGGAGGTGCGGGGAATTGAACCCCGGTCCAGAAAATGATTTACAAATGATTCTACAAGGCGTAGAGCGTTCAAAGTGTTTGAGTGATCAGCGTATGGAACGCACAAGATCGATGATCACCGGACTCTCTTTCTTTTAGCTCTCTACCGGAGTGAGTAGGGAACCGTACCTGATGGTTATGACGTTCGTGAGCGAGCTATCAGATACGCTACGCGCGAACGGTCGCCTGGCCTAAGCGAGGACGAAGCCGAGATCTTTCATCTGAATCGGTGAAAGAGTCCCCCCTGCAGTTTTGTTTGCAGTTAGAGTTTGGAACTTTTTAGGAAGTGTTCCACTTCCGCCATGCACAAAAGCAAACTGAATTTCCTGTCGAAGCCGATCACCCCCCACCCACGAGCATCTTGCGATGCTCACGGGTGGGGACCGGTCGAAACTGTCGAACAGTTTTATTTTTCTTTTTTCAAAGAGCGGCGCATTCGAATATCTTCTTCGCGCTTCTGTATATTCTGACGTTTATCTCCGTGTTTTTTACCACGGGCGATCGCGATGGAGAGCTTCAAATTACGCCCTTTATTATACACCGAAAGTGGCACTATTGTCAATCCTTTTTCTGATTCAGCGCCACGAATGTGGTCAATTTCCTTCGCATTCAGTAGCAATCGGCGTGATCGTTCGGCATCGTAGTTCTTCGGCGCGTTGGCTGGCTGCCATGCTGGGATGGTTGCTCCTACCAAATAGGCTTCGCCACCACGGGCTACCACACGCGCTCCTTTTAAAGAGCCCAGTCCTTCGCGGAGCGAGCGCACCTCGTAGCCAAACAATTCCAAACCCGCCTCGATTGTCTCGAGAACCTGATAGTCGAATGTGACACGCTTATTGTCTACCAATGCCATCGCCACACTATATAGTACGACCGTAAAAGGAGGGAATAGTCATATTTCTTTCATAAAAGACTCGTTACTGTATACTCTTCCGATATGGCAAATCCTGAAAAGAAGAACAAAAAACCCACCAATGGAGCCCCGAAAGCACCTGAAGGCGGGCCGAATCTGTTCACGCAGCTCGCGGTCGCTTTTGCGGTGTTTCTCGTAATCACCATAGGCTACTCATTCGCTCGTCAGTATGTGACTGAGAAGGATGTTAATGTACCGCTCTCTCAAATTGCGGCAGACATAAATACAGGGACCGTGAAGTCGATTGTGGTGCAGGGTGACCAGATCACTGCCACATATGCCGACGAATCGGTTAAGAAATCTCGTAAGGAAGTAGAGGCATCACTCCTTGAATCTCTTTCTGCATACAACATTCCTGCCGAAGCGCTTACGGCTGTAAACATCGACGTACAAGACGAAACAGGATTCCGATTCTGGTTCCTCACGCTTGCGCCAATCTTGGTACCTGCGCTCCTCTTGTTCGGTGTTATCTGGTACCTCTCTCGTCAGTTGAAGGGGGGTGGTATGCAGGCATTCTCATTCGGTCGCTCAATGGCGCGCATGATGCGACCAGAAGATGCGCAGCGCGTTACGTTTGCTGATGTGGCTGGTGCTAAGGAGGCAAAGGTAGAGCTCACCGAAATTGTCGACTTCCTCAAAAATCCAAAGAAATTTATTCAGATCGGTGCGCGCATCCCGAAGGGTGTGCTCATGATGGGTGGTCCTGGAACAGGGAAGACGCTGCTCGCGCGCGCAGTTGCGGGTGAAGCGAATGTGCCGTTCTTCTCAATCTCTGGTTCTGAATTCGTAGAAATGTTCGTAGGTGTTGGTGCATCGCGTGTACGTGATCTCTTCCAAACAGCGAAGAAGGCAGCGCCAGCGATCATCTTTATGGACGAGATCGATGCGGTGGGCCGCGTGCGTGGTTCCGGAGTAGGTGGTGGTAACGACGAGCGCGAGCAAACACTCAACCAGATACTGGTGGAAATGGATGGTTTCGAACCTAACGAATCAGTTATCGTAATGGCTGCGACCAACCGACCAGACGTGCTCGATCCAGCACTTCTTCGCCCAGGACGCTTCGACCGACGAGTCACTATCGATCCACCAGACAGGAAAGACCGCGAAGACATTCTTGCGATTCACTCCCGCACGAAGCCGCTTGGTCCAGACGTAAAGATTTCTGTGATCGCAGAGCGAACACCAGGATTCTCCGGCGCAGATCTCGCAAACTTGATGAACGAAGCAGCAATTCTTGCTGCGCGAGAAGATCGCAAAGAGATCACACAATACGACCTGTTGCGCTCCATTGAAAAAGTAATGATGGGTCCTGAGCGACGCTCGCACGTACTCAATAAGAAAGAAAAAGAAATTACGGCGTATCACGAAGCGGGGCATGCGCTCGTGGCATCGGTCCTTCCGTACGCAGATCCGGTACACAAGATCTCGATCATTAGTCGTGGTCGCGCTGCTGGCTACACACTCAAGCTTCCGCTCGAGGAGCGCAAAATGCAGTCAAAGAAAGAATTCATCGATGACATTGCGGTATCTCTCGGCGGTTATGTAGCAGAGAAGCTCGTGTACGACGATATTACGACTGGCGCATCGAATGACTTGCAGGTGCTTACGAATCTCGCGCGCAACATGGTTGCTCGCTGGGGTATGTCTGACAAGATGGGACCGATCGCATTTGCGGCAGGCCCGCAGCGCGCGATGTTTGGCGAAGGAGTAGATAGCGAAGTCTCTGAAGAAGTCGCAGCGCACATTGATGCCGAAGTGAATAAGATCATCACCCATGCACATCATGTGGCAGTAGATGTGATTACCAAGCATCGCAGTGTGCTCGACGCGATCACGAAGCGCCTCATTGAGGTAGAAACAATCGAACGCGACGAGTTCGAACAAATTCTCATCGTGAACGGCATCCAACCAAAGAAGAAAGAAGATATTGAGCACGCACCGCTCGCGTAAGTAAAAAGGAAAAATCACCGGCCGAAAGGTCGGTGATTTTTTGTTGCGTCATCCGCCGCCACATCCACCCGAGGGGGAGGGCATGCACTTACCAGCGCGGACGCCGCGTTCGTACTTTTTGGCGCTCATACCCATGATCCGTGTGGTCTTTGAGATGATCGAGACGGTGTGGCATGTACGAGTGCCGTTGATGTCGGTTACGCAAAACCTGCGTGTTTCTGCTGAGGCCGCAGAAAGACAGACGGCCAGAAAGGCGATAGTGATTCCGATGCGTAGCATGGCGTTTCTCCCAGAAACGGTGTTTCGTTGCACTGAAATAACTACACCATATTTTACTAATGTGTGCAAGTAGTCTCATGCGATAGTGTCACCACAGATCGTTCTAACTTCATTCCAGAAGGGGTAATGCTATGCTTTTGCGCATGATGAAGTACACCACCGTGGCCGGGTTAATTGCGACTCATTCGGCCGCCCCATGTCACGGCACGATCTGGATCGAGAAAAAGACTGGCCTTATCTATAAGGTCACGAAGAAGCTTGATCCGAAAGCTGACCATGTATATGGAGATGACTGCCTTATCTTTCCGGGCTTCTCAGACATTCACATTCACGCCCGCGAGGACGAAACAAGGAAGCAGACATACAAGGAAACGTATTTCACCGCCAACGAGGCATCACTCAATGGTGGTGTCGTATGTAATTGCGCCATGCCAAATACACCGAATCCAGTCACGACGCAGTTGCGTTTCGACTGGCATCGGAAACATTTGGTTGAGCTCAACCACGCGGTGACCACGCTCAACTATCTGGGCATTGATAAGAACACGATTCCAATCGGCAAGCCGGGAGAGCACATGTATAAGTGCTACTTCGGCAAATCTGTTGGCGACCTTACGGTCACGTTCGAATCTGAACTGGAAACCATTCTGGCTCGATACAAAGGGCACAGCATTTCGTTCCATGTGGAATATGAACCAGTGATCCTTGCTGCGATTGCGGGCCGCACACATACAGATCGTCGGCCCGTGGAATCGGTCAGTCTCGGCTTGCGGATCCTTTTGCCTCTGATCGAGAAGTACAAGATTGATGCAAAGCTTTGTCACTGGTCTATCGGGCGCGAGAGCTTCGAGTTGATCGAGGAGTACCGTACGCGTGGTTGCAAGATCACGCTCGAGGTTTCTCCGCTACACCTTTTCTTTAGTTTCGATGATGCGGAATCTGATCCAGAGTTGTGGACGAAGATCCAGATGAATCCTGCGGTGCAGCGACGGGTCCATCAGATGGATCTCATCGCCGGATTGAAGTCAGGGTTCATTCAGTTCATCGCGACTGATCACGCGCCGCATGCAGAAGACGAGAAGTTCTCAGCATTTGCGAAGTTTGCGAAGGATTATCCAAACACTCGCAACACCGACATTGCCGCAGCGATCAAGAAAAAGGATATCGAGTTGTACCTGCGAACCTGCGAGGAGAACAATCACTCGGGTGCGCCGTGGCTCGATACGTATTCACTCGTGTGTGCATGGCTCATGAAAGTGCATAAATTTACGCCGCAAGATATTGCGCGCGTATCCGCATTCAATCCTGGCGCATTCGTGAATCGATTCCTTAAAACGCAGTTCCCGAAACGGAACTTTGGGAAGGGATTCGGACAGATAAAGCCGAATTTCATGGGATCACTCACGGTGCTTAACACCAAGAAACAAACGACGGTTCGCCGCGAAGACCTCAAAACGAAAGTTCGGTGGTCGGCACTCGAGGGTATGACCCTGCCGGGGGCCGTGGAGGCAGTGTTCACTGGCGGAGTTCTTCAATAGCGAGATTCATTGACGGGGAGCACGCCGATTGGCATGCTCCCCGTAGTTGTTGGAGGTGACGAATGAAGTCTATGTGGAAGGAGGCCTCGTACGTACCTCGGTACGTGTTTGTTGGCCTCATCACGCTCGGTGTCGACACTGCAGTATTCAAGTACTCGCTTACGAAACTCGGCGAAGAGCGACACTTGATCGCGCTCTCGATAGCGGTCGCGTGCGCATACGTGGTGAATTTTTTGGGCCATAAGCTCATTACGTTCTCCGTTCTCACGAACGCTCGTTTGCAACTTACATTGCATCTACCGATGAAGCTGTGTGTGTACGCTGTGCGGCTCGCGATCATGTATGTGTTTGTGGAGCAGCTCGGATATGGCATATACGTTTCCTATGCCACTGGGCTCTGCCTCGGACTCGTGACGTTTCTCGGATCTCGTTGGATCTTCACGGGTTCCAATCCACTCGAATTACTCCTCACGATCCGATTGGCATTCGTTATTGTGAAGGAAAGAATCAAAGTCCGCTTACAGAGGTGAGCGGACTTTCTCTTTTGATATACTTCGCAGCCATGGCAACACCGAATAAAAATCAGATTACGAAGAAGGCGTTAGCACTCCATAAGAAGCTCGGCGGCAAGATACGCATCGTGCCGGCAGCTCCCGTGCGAAACCGAGCCGATCTCTCGCTCGTATACACGCCAGGTGTTGGATACGTCTCGTCGCATGTGGCAAAAAATCCAAAGAGCGCACGCGAGCTCACGATGAAAGGTCGCACAGTGGCCGTCATTTCTGACGGCTCGGCGGTACTTGGTCTTGGAAACATTGGCGCACTTGGAGCACTACCTGTCATGGAAGGGAAGGCGGCGCTCTTCAAAACATTTGCAGATGTAGATGCAGTGCCGATCGTGCTCGATACACAAGATGCCGACGAGATCGTTGAAACAGTGATTCGCATCGCCCCAGCGTTCGGTGGGATCAACTTGGAAGATATCGCTGCGCCAAAATGTTTTGAGATCGAGCAGCGCGTGATCGAAGCGCTCGATATACCCGTGATGCACGACGACCAACACGGCACCGCTATCGTGGTGCTTGCCGGGCTCATCAACGCGATGAAGGTGGTGAAGAAAGATATCCAGAAATCTCGCATTGTAGTTGCGGGTGTGGGTGCTGCAGGTGTGGCCACCATGCGGCTTGTAAAGAAATTTGCACCAAAGGCGATCATTATTGCGGTAGATAGCCAGGGGATCGTGGGACATAGCCGTATCGATCTCAATTCCACCAAGGCAAAACTACTGAGCGATGGGATCATCGACGGCTCACTTGAGGGCGGGCTGAGTGTTGCAGTGACGGGATCGGATGTGTTCCTTGGCGTATCGCAACCAGGTGTGCTCACTACAGAGATGATAAAAACAATGCGCAAAGACGCTGTTGTGTTTGCGATGGCGAATCCAACGCCGGAAATTATGCCCGACGAGGCAAAGAAGGGTGGAGCAGCGGTGATCGCTACGGGCAGGTCTGACTTTCCTAATCAGATCAACAACTCTCTTGCATTCCCAGGCGTGTTCCGAGGGGCGCTTGATAATCAGGTGCGCAAAATTACCGACGACATGAAGGTAAAGGCGGCTGTCGCAATCGCAAAGCTTGTGGCAAAGCCGACCGCGGTGAAGATCGTGCCGGATATGTTTGATAAAAAGGTGGCGAAGGCGGTAGCAAAAGTCATCAAGTAACCAGGTGTACAATACGCTGTATGGATGCATCACAACTACGGGAAGCAATGCGAAAGCTCACCGAGCAGGTAGCAAAAGACGAGCATGAACTCATGCAGCTCTCGCAGAAGGTCAACAACTTAAAGCGCATGATTCCGGAAAATAAGCGAAAGCTTGAGAAGCTCCAGCGCGACACACTGGCTACTGAAGCGCTCGCTCGTCGCCGTAAAATCGCGACAGACGCCTACAACGCCGCGAAGGATCTAAAGTAGTCGCGCGATAGCCGATGGGAGTCTATAATCGCGTAACTTGCCCACAGGGCAGGTGACCGCCCTTAGCTCAGTTGGTTAGAGCATCGAGCTTATACCTCGAGGGTCCTTGGTTCGAATCCAAGAGGGCGGACCTGATTCAAAAACAACACCTGCGTGTTGTTTTTGTTTACAGGTCCGAGACGGAGCGATGTCTCGCCAGCTGGCGAGACCGCGAGTCGGGGGCTGCGACCGAGGCGAGCGACGGCGAGTCGAGAGTAGTGGCCGACGAGCCTCGTTGTGGATTTAGGATTGTGAGCCATGCCGCTCGTGCCACAATGGTGGTATGAAAAACCTCATTCGTGCGTTCGCTGTTTCTGTGCTCGTACTCCCGTTTCTTGCGAGCGCGCAGTCGACAGCCTCTGCTGATATCGCTGCGCAGGCGCAGGCGCTTTTGAATCAGATCATGCAGCTCCAGCAACAGCTTGGTGGTGGAGGCACTTCTGCAACGAGTGGCGTTTGCTACACCGGCGGCACGGTAAAGCCGGGCTCAAGTGGGGGATCGGTCACTGCATTGCAGCAATTTCTCGCAGCCGACCCATCTATTTATCCAGAAGGCACGGTTTCGGGCTTCTACGGCAAGCTCACACAGGCTGCAGTGGGGCGATGGCAGGCGCGTGCAGGCATCGTAAGCTCAGGCTCACCATCCACAAATGGATTTGGTTCAGTCGGTCCACGCACTGCTGCGGCCATGAAGGCTTCGTGCGGCGGGGGAGGTGGCGGCACGAACGAGCCGACAGTGAGCGGATTCATCAAGGTTTCGCCTACGTCTGGCATGCCACCGCTCCATGTAAATGTAGAAGCTACCATCAACACGGCAAAATCCTGCTTGCCAGCAACCTACACACTCAGTTGGGGCGACGGTTCGCAGCCGCTCACCATCAATATTCCTGCAAACAAATGCGATGTGCTCGCACAAACCTATTCGCACACCTACTCTATGGGAGGAGAGTTCACCATTACGCTCTCATCGGGCGAACACCAGACCACGTCCGTCATCACTGTTTCAGGCAACGGTACTATGGGTGCAAATGGCACGTTCGAGACAAGTACGAACACGGGCGGATCGTCGACAGGAGGAACAAACAGCGGGAGCGCAACGGGCGGAACACTCTCCATCGGCATGACACGTTCTGCCTACACTCCAGCGAGCGTAACGGTGCAGAGCGGTACGCGCATTACGTGGACCAATACCGATTCTGTTGCTCATACCGTGACTGCCGATAACTCAAGCTATAGCAGCGGCTCGCTCTCGCCGGGCCAGACGTATTCGCTTACCTTTACAGCGAAGGGCGAGTACACGTATTTCTGCGGATACCATGGCGGTCCGGGTGGTGTCGGCATGTCCGGAAAGATTATCGTTCAGTAAAAATGAAGTCCGTTCAGGCTATCCCCATTCCATAAATGGGGGTTTTTCTCGTGGCATGCGACCATAAACCTATATTTAATCGTAGCCCGAAGCTTTTACTTATGCGCAAAACTATTAGAAACGTTGTTATCGCTCTTTCAATCGCAGCGCCACTTACTGTTGGTGCACAAACGATTGATCTCGCTGCACTGCAGGCTCAAGTTGCAGCGCTTCAGGCTCAGATCGCCGCAAGTGCAAGTGCTCAGACCTCGACCACACCAAGCACGGGCGCAGTCACGCGTTGCGTTGCGCTCACGCGTACACTCGAGCGTGGAATGACGGGCACCGACGTTTCTGCACTCCAGACCTTTCTCATCCAGGAAGGGCATCTGAGTGCCACGGCCACAGGCTTCTTTGGTGCTCAAACGGAAGTTGCAGTAAAAGCATGGCAGAGTGCGCGCGGCATCGACCCGATCGGGCGGGTCGGACCAGCATCACGCGCAGCGCTCGCGTGCTCGGGCGGGACGACGGGCCCTATAGTCGTCGGCAATCAGTGTCCAACTATTCCAAAGCCAACGACGTGCGCGAACGCTATCTCAGTACAGAGCAATGGTTGTACGGTTGGCTGGCAGTGTTCTGTTGCCACACTTCCTCAGCAAACATTTACCGCAACTCCGCTCACTGGTCCGACTCCGCTTGTGGTGAAGTTCGCGGGCACGGTCACCAGTGCCAACGCCGGTTTCTGCGCAGGTAATTTCTGTGCCTCCACACTCGTATTTGGCGATGGGGCAACAGGCGCGGTGCCGCTTCCAAACGCGGAAGGCGCTGCGCTCAACTACGAGATATTCCACACCTATACGAAGGGCGGTCCATTTATCGCGAACCTCTACCAGGGGGCGGCGGGTAGTGGCGCACCAGTCGTTGGTAATGGCATCACGATCAATCCAATTGCACCTGTGGTGACCACGCCAACGGGCCCACAGATCACAGTGACTCCAACATTTGGCACTGCGCCACTCAATGTCACGATCATGACTCAAAATGTGACCTCACCGGTGAACCTCTCGGTTGAGTTCGGAGACGGTACATTTGGAAGTCTGCAGCCAATGGGAACCGGCTTTGGTACAACGCACACGTATAACAGCGGAGGATCGTTCACAGTGAAGCTTCGACGAACCAATGGTGCAGGGGATAGCTGCGCAACAACAACATGTGAAGTGCTCGCATCGACTGGCATCAACGTAACTCCAGCTCAGGTTGCCTCAGCTGCGCTTGTGGCAAACCCTCAAACGGGTCTTGCACCGCTTCCTGTCACGTTCTTCCTTAATGGCGGCAGTGCGTCGTACTCAGGTGGCGTTGCTATCGATTTCGGCGACAACACGACTGAGTATCTCTGCACGGCGGGAGTGATTTGTGGTCAGCGACAAATTCAACACACATACCAAACTGCCGGCACGTATCAAGTACAGCTGGTCGGTCTCAATGTAGGCAATGTTGCAACGGTGTTGAAGCAGACATCGGTTACGGTTCTCACGCCACAAACGACATCACTTACTGCATCTCCGAGCTCAGGCGCGGTTCCACTTTCTGTGACATTCACAGGACATGGCGGGAATAGAGTCTATCCAAATGGTGTTGTTCTTAAATATGGCGATGATTCGTCTGAGGAATTCTGCAATGGCACGGAGATCTGCGGCCAGAAAACAAAGACGCATACCTACAACGATGGTGCGCAATACGGTGCGCAGCTCATCGGTATGGAATCAAGCACTGCAAGTACAACGCTTGGTACGGCAGTGATTACCGCAACAGGAGGCCCGACGAAGATAAAGGTAACCGGACCAACGGGAACTGCACGAAAGGGCGAGTCAGTGTCGCTCTCGTGGACAGTCCGAGGCACGAAGCCGACCACGGGCACGCTCTCGTTCGATCTCTACACAAATGCGGGTGCGCGCATTGGCACGATCCTCTCAGTGACAAACTTCCAGAGCGGGAGTGCGTCGTGGAAGATCCCAAGCTCACTCGATAAGAATTGCACCACTACACAACCGAATGGTTTGTGCGGTGTGAACCTCACGCCAGGTGTGTATCGTATTCAGGCATATGCCTCTGGTCTGAGTTCTCAGCCAGAAACGACCTCTGACGCGGTGATCAATATCAAGGATGAGGAGATCACACCAAATAATTTCACGGTAACCGTTTCACCATCAACCGCTGAACTAGGTAAGCCAATGCAGATCAAGTACAAAGTAGCGAATCCACCATTCAATGGCGGTGTTGCGCTCTTCCTTGTAAAGCCGTTGGGTGAACAGGTAGGTGTCATTGCTACAAAATTGGATGCTGATGCAGAATTAACGACATACAACTGGAACGCAGGGGATACGCAGCCTGCACGTACGAGTGATCTTGCTCCCGGCCAGTATCATGTGCTTGCGAAGGTGTACACGCCATTCGATGCAAATGTGGCGGCTAATGAAGCAACGGTCCTCGCGAGTGTGACGAGCTTGCCGTTCACCGTGAAGGCGAAGGGAACAGGATCATCGTGCATCGTGCTCGATCGCAACATGGGTCCGGGGGATACCGATGCAACGACCGGAGGTGATGTGTCTCGACTGCAAACATTCCTCGCAGAAGACTCAACGATGTATCCGGAAGGGACTGTGAGTGGATTCTACGGACCCGCTACACGCCGTGCTGTCGAGCGCTACCAGGCATCGAAGGGTATCGCTACGTCGGGTTCTCCAGAAACAAATGGGTATGGTGCCGTTGGTCCTTCCACGCGAGCATCTATATCGAGTAACTGCAGTGGCAATAGTGATTACCTGTTCCGCGCGGCACCACTCTCTGGTCGCGCACCGCTTTCCGTTACGTTCAGTGCAAAGCTCGACACGCTCGGTGCAAATGAAACCGCAGCGATCGACTTTGGTGATGGAACAAGTGGCGAGATAAGCAAGGCGGTAAGTTCGAGTGTCGCCCACACGTACCAAGTGAATGGCACGTACATCGCGAAACTCATCATCAATGCGGCAGGGGGAGCAAGTAGGACAGGGGGCACTGTATCGGTGAAGGTCACCAATACAAACACTCCGTCGCCACAGCAGTGTGCAGCGATCACTCGAATGTTGAGTGCGGACGACACCGACGCAACGACCGGAGGTGATGTCTCTCGCTTGCAACAATACCTCGCAGCAGATCCAGTGCTGTACCCAGAAGGATTGGTGACAGGCTTCTATGGCCCAGCAACAGGTCGTGCAGTTGGTCGCTACCAAGTCTCGAAGGGTCTTACAAATACAGGCACTGTCGGCCCGCAGACACTCGCATCGATCAAGTGTGCAACCGATCCAGCAGTTGGTGGCATCTTCTCTGCAACACCAACAAGTGGCGCATCGCCATTGTTCGTACGATTCACCACTGATCGTGCGGTTACCACTGGTAGCTACCGTGTGGACTTCGGTGACGGTACTTCGCAGTGGCTCTCTGCATCATCGACCACACACACGTACTCAACAAACGGTACCTACAATGCACAATTGGTACGCAGTATCGGTAACTGCTTCGGTCTTGCGAACGAAGCACTCCGATTGTGTGAACTAGGATCGAACGAAGTACTCGCAACCAAGACGATCAGTGTTTCGACCCCTGCTAACATGTCGATCGCTGTCACTCCATCGAGTGTTGCAATGGGAGGGAACCTTGCAGTGAATTGGACGACATCGAATCCACCAGCTGGATCGATCGTTCGACTTGAGGTGTATCGCGATGGCGCAGTAGAACCAGCACTTACCTCGAACAATGATCAAGGTCTTGCCTCAGGTTCATCGAACCTTGCGGCAAACGGTACATTCACCTGGACGCTTCCGGCAAATGGAACGCCAGCGGTCCTCGATGGGGGATTCGGTGGCTTTGTGATGACTCCTGGCACCTACCACATCACTGGCAAGCTCTACACAGGTTCGCAGTGCTGGGGCTTCTGCAATGGTGTGCAGCAACGCGCGATCCACGCAAGCGGACGCAGCGCGAGCTTCACGGTTACAAATGCAGGCTCAACTGTTGCGCCTACGGCTGGTGGTGGGGCAGTGACAGGCTCAGTGGCGTGTATCAATTACTCTGAAATGCCGATCATGGCGCGCGTTACGCTCAGTAACGGTACGACTCGTGATTTCGAGTTCGCGGCAGCTACCGCTCAGGAAGCTGGCGGTATGATCGGGGGACCAGGGCGATCTGAAACGCAATATGCAGATTTTGCGGCAGTACCAAGCGCGATCGCGGGTTACCTGCCGGCAATGGCATACTACTCACCGTCGCTGGGAGGTGATCGTTGGAGTCTTTCTCAACAGCTCTCCACGAGTAGAACGGGAGGTAGTATCACAGTCAGTGCATCACGGGGAGCCTCATTCGTACCCGGGCTCATTACGAGTCAGGCGATGAATTGCACCGTTGCGTGGCGCTAAGCTATTCGTTGTGATCAAGCACAGAAGCGCTCGCCACTCTCTCGGCGAGCGCTTTGTGATTTGAGAGGGTAGCGTCCTCTTTCACAATGAGTTGCGCTTCTTCGCGCGCTGCTTGGATGAGGCGCACGTTCTTGAGCGCTTCCATACCAAGATCAGAGACACCCCACTGCTTGCGGCCAAAGAGGTCGCCGGCACCACGCGACTCGAGATCGCTTTCGGCGAGCTTGAAGCCATCAGACGACTGCTCAAGCGCTTTGAGTCGCTTCAGCGACACTTCTCCCTTGGTCTCTGGGAGGAGAAAGCAAAATGGGGGATGCGAGGATCGCATGACACGCCCACGCAACTGATGGAGCTGCGCGAGGCCAAATCGCTCCGCACCTTCGATCAGAATGACCGTAGCGTTTGGCACATTCACTCCCACTTCTACGACGGATGTAGCAACGAGGATGTGCACGTCGCCACGCTTAAACTCCGCCATGACCGCATCTTTTTCAGCTGGCTTCATGCCGCCGTGAAGAAGACCTACAACATAATCAGGGAATACCTCGCTCTGAAGTCGCTTCGCCTCGGCCTTTGCTGATTTTGCTTGTAATGCATTTTCTTTTTCGGGATCAGGTTCTTCGATACGAGGACAGATCACGTAGGCTTGTCGTCCTTTCTTGAGTTCTTCGCGAATTGAGTCGTATGCGACCGATCGCTGCGTGTTTTTCAAGAGTTTTGTGGTGATCTTTGCTCGGCCTGGCGGAAGTTCGTCGAGCACCGAAATATCGAGGTCGCCATACATAGTGAGGGCGAGTGTGCGGGGGATCGGTGTCGCGGTCATGGAAAGAAAATGCGGTGCCGCATCTCCTTTGTGCGCTAGAGCGCGGCGCTGTTTAGTGCCAAAACGATGCTGCTCGTCTACAATAGCGAGCGCTAAGTGTTGAAATTGTATCGACTTTTGTATGAGTGCATGAGTGCCGACTACCATCGCGATCTCGCCATTTCCGACCCATTTCAAGAGTTGCGCGCGCGAGATATCGGTTGGCATGCCACGCTTCACCTTTGATGGGAATTTCTGACAGCCTGAGCCGGTAATGAGTCCGATCGATATTGGAAGATCTTTAAAGTACTCGATGAATGAAAGGAAGTGTTGCTGTGCAAGAATTTCCGTCGGCGCCATATATGCGACCTGTAGTGTGCCCGAGATACGATTGGGTGGACGAGAGCGCACGACGGCGTACGCGGCGGTTGCCGCTACGAGTGTTTTCCCGGCACCAACATCTCCCTCAAGGAGTCGCGCCATCGGATGTGCACCCTTGAAACTTTGCAAGATGTCGCCGATCGCGCGCGACTGTGCGCCTGTCGGTGGATACGGAGTGCTTGCAAGGAATTGCTGAGCCAAGCCTTCGCCATCGATGATGGGGAAGGATGATTGGGCATCGTTCTCTGCACGGTCTTTGGCGCGCACGATCTGGAGTGCGAAGATCTCTTCAAATGCAAAGCGCTTGCGTGCTGCTTCTGCGTGCGATTCTTTTTCCGGTGAGTGCATCCACACGAGTGCTGTTTGAATATCGGGTAGGTTATAGCGCTTACGAATAGCTTCCGGCAGCGGATCCTCGATCATGTCGAGGATTCCTTCGGAAAAGGCCCGCTCGATAGCGTGCCGAAACCACAGCGAGGTGATACCACGACTTTCTGGATACACGGCAAAGATCGCCGGCTTTGTAACAGCGTTGTCGGTTTGAGATTCAAACAATCCTTCGGCCACAGTGCCCGGGGGTAAGAGCTCAACTTCTGGATTTGCGATATACGGTTTACCGCTCGAACCCGCAACGGTTCCTGAAAGTTTTACCGTACTGCCTTCAGGAATGTACGACTTAATGTACGGCTGGTTGAACCACATAAGCCCGACCTTGCCTGAGGAATCTTCGAATGTGCCTATCGAAGCGTTACGTTTACTCTTCCATAATTTTTTCGCTTTGATGCCAGTCACGATACCAAAGAGTGTCACCTTTGAGCCGGCTGTGAGTTGAGAGACGCGTACAGAGGCACCTGCGCTCTCGTATCGTGTGGGGAAGTGACGGACGAGGTGCTCAATGGTGGTGACTCCGAGACGCTTCAGTGCACCGATTTGTGGTTGGGTGAGGCGGAAGTGTTTAACAAGAGGATCTCGTGGATGCATAGGCGAATTCTATATCACCTCTTTTGGTTATACACACCCGCATGCCTATGCGCTTGAAATACAAAAAAGCGCAGGTAAGATAGGGCTGTTTACAAGATCAATGCATTCAATTTTGCATATATGGATGACGAAGAAGTAAAGGAGGGCGAGGGCGAGCTCAGCGACGAGCATCTCGACGGCATCCTTGATGAGGAGATGGATGAGGACGAAGAGACGGAAGAGGACACGACCGATGAGTTCGGCAATCCAAAGGAAGAAGAAAAAGGCTGGGAGTAATCCCAGCTTTTTGTTTTGACTTTGCTATATTGATGCCTATGCACATGATCCTACGTTTTTTGGGAACGGCAGCTGCGGTGTACCTCACCGTCTATCTCGTTCCTGGCATTACCATTTCAGGTGGCTGGACCACAACGCTTTTGGTGGCTCTTGTATGGAGTGTGATCACAATGGTGATCAGACCAGTCCTTGCCATACTCACACTGCCGATCACGATCGTAACGCTCGGTCTGTTCTCATTTATTTTGAACGCAGTGCTCTTCTGGGCGATGACGCTCATTGTGCCGGGATTCGAAGTGGCAGGATTCTTCCCGGCGCTTCTTGGGGTGATCGTGCTCTCAATACTCTCGTGGCTCATCAACAAAATCTTCTAAGATTTTTTTGGGTATAAAAATTTCGGACCCCGGCGCTCGAGTGCTGGGGTCCGTTCAGGATCGGGATGCGTGTTATCGCTTCGGAAGGTGCTTCGCTCGCCAGGCTGGACCAGGTCCGCGCATGTAGTGACGCTCAGGGTGATAGCTCTTGGTGATCGGACGCATTCCGAAGGCACGAAGGCTTCGAAGTCCTGCCATCATCGTCAGTACCAGCGAAACGAACGTGTCCGCACCGTGGTGGGTATCATCGTTGCCGTCATGGCTGTACGAAAGCAGCATGTTCCTTACTCCTTGTTGTTTTTGGGCGACAAACATTCGCGTTGCCGCCTCTATTTCGGAGTATAAACCCATAACCCCCCTACAAGTCAACTTGTGCACAACTTTTGTAATGGTGAGGGATTCGGTCAAGCGCTCGAAAAGGTGTCGTCACACTTTTTCTCCGCCTGACCACGCTCGCCCGGCCCCGTCTGCTGACGGGGCCCCGGGGCTCGCTTTCGAATCCCTCCCTCAATCTCGCAATGATGAAGGAAAACAGCGCCTTAACGGCGCATGTTTTCTAACATTGCGGGCCGTACGCAGTTAGTACCCGGCGCTCCAAGCCCCATAAGGGTTTTCTGGCGACTTTACCGGCGACATGCCGAGCCCTCGACAGCAGGGCCATTTTCTTGAAATGTTACCAAAAGTGACGCCCGGGAGGCATTCTAGGGGTGTCACTTTTTAGCAAGTAACCCATGCGTTATATGGCTCTATCAGACGACACGGTGCAAGAGTTCAAGGAAATTTATGAGAAGGATGGTAAAGAGATCAGCGACGCGGACGCCCGTGAGGCGGCTGAGAATTTGGCAGGGTTCTTCCAGATCCTGTGGGATTGCTCCCAGCGCGAGGCGAAGTTGGAGCGTCGCCTCAAGACCGAGCCGGACGGCTTTCCGGTAGACGGGAGCTACTCGTGCCTCGTATGCGGAAACAGCATTAACGAAACGACTGGCTGGTATCACTGGGGCGGACCGCGCTGTCTTATGTGTCACAAGGCTATTAAAGACGGCACCGTGCCGTCGTTTGTCTTGAAGCACCGCGATAGCTACTACTGTATGTGGAAGCTGAAATATAGCTTTGAGATAAAATCGCAAACGGCTAAGAAGTACATCAAGGAAGGCAAACTCCATCCACGACTCATACTCAACGAAAACGGAACAGTGCATGAGTACATTTTTCTCAAGAAAGAGAATCCGGCGTTGGTGGAACACTACAACCCAGTCAGAAAATCATACGACCGCAACCGCGCGAAGATCGCTGACAAGTGGGGTCGCGAGGCGCGCGAGAGATCAGAGTCGAGAAAGCAACACACTCTCACAAGCGCCGAAAAAGCCGGACATGATTAGGCGGTTGGCGCATCGTGCGGAATCGCTATTCCGAAACGTCGGAGGTCGCCCTGAAGTTTAAAGATGCCGAACCACACGCTCGCATGTGTCTTGATATGGTGCCGGGGCACGCAGAAGCAGTGTGTGGCTCCGTTCATTCGCTCTCTGCCTGTAAGGATGGATCGAACCCTCGGCCACACATGTTTATCCATCTGTAGTTTTTGTAGACACGCTTCAGCGTGAGCGGGGGTTGATCCGGCAAGATAGTACGATTCCAATATCCCAGCACTTCCATGCGAGTACTGATTCCACGGCCACTTTTTGTGAGCGTCGTAGTGGAGCTGACCGTAGAGGAATGGGTATACCAGTTGCTCTAGATAACGTGGGAACGAAAAATCGTCTCGCATGAATTCCGCCTCTTCGACTGGTCCGCAGAGACACGCATGTCCACTGTCATAAAAATGCCTATCTGGGATGCGCGGGATTGCCTCGTCGACAACACTCAACCTCGGCAGAGTCTTATCGTCCTTGCCTTTGTGAATAAGTATCTTGTATGTACCGGTCAGCATGACCCCAACTGCGGTTTGTCCCGCCAGCGTGAGCGGAGTGAACTGATTCGATCCTGCATCGTACGCGGCGGCGAATGTAATTTCGCCGCTTATTTCGGTGCGCTCCTTATTAACTTTTAGATTCGGGTAGTGCGCCGTGAGCCATGACACTTCAGCTTCGCTGATCATGGTCGCCGCGCCATGGCCGTGTAGGAGTAAATGAACTTCCACTCGCATATGCGACGGCAGAAGCTGCCGCAGATGCACCAACTGCTTTAGTCGTCGCATCCTCACGAAACGCGTCCTGCCAGTCCGATGTACCGCCCGACTCGATGCTGTCGAATGTTGATTCTGCCGCTGCTGCTACCGCTGCCTTATCTTCCCTCGGTACGAGTTGCGAGACGATGTTATTGCTGTTCGCGGGATCCACCAATTGAGTGGACTCGAATGAGTCCCGAAACGCTTCAAGCACTTCCAGAAAACCGGCTTTCAGGTTGCCTTTGTTCCTCGATCCGCTCAATACCTCTACGACGAACAGTTCAAGCACGAACGTTTTGATTTGGATATTGTTGCGATGCGCCCACAGTTTTGCGAGCCGAATCATCGGCACACATCCGCTGTTCACGATGTGATCGATATGTGTTCTGAGGTTCGTCTGCATTCGTTCTTTCTCGCCCGATGCGACGTGCAGGAACACGTCCTTACTTCCTTCGATGAAGCGACCTGGCACTACATCGATATGAAAGTCGCCCGGAGCGGTCGCGCCCTTGAGATCGAGTATGCGTTCGGACGATGCTTTATCTTCCATAAAGTACTTCTCGGATAACCGACGGGAGAGGTCCTCTCGAATTTCCTTGAGTGATCGTTGGTCGGTGTGTGGGAAATAACAAACGATGTCGAGATCGTATCGGTCTCGTATCATCGTGCCTTTCTCACGAGAGCCCGCGTATTTTATCTCGGGTGTCGTATCGAATGCGCCAAGCAAGAAATCCGTGACTTCTTTCTTGTGCTTTTGCAGATCGGACTCCTGCTGCGGAGTCAGGTCTTGGGATTTGAGAAGATCTTTCAAAAAATCGTCTGGAGTCATATTGGTTTAGCTAATGGTTAAAGTTGGCACGAACCCGCCCTTCGCTTTGTCATTGTCGTAGACGAGCATCTGAGGATCCGACTTCGGCAAGAGTTCCTTTCCGCACAAAATAGCGATGGGTGCGGGTATCGCCGCGAAAAGTTGAATTTCGCATTCGCTACCGTACTTGGTGCGAATCTCACTGAGCAATTGTCGGTAGAGTATCCTGAACTTTTCGAGTCGCGACCTGTACGTCAAAAACCCTGGGTTCGGTGCGTCTATTTCGATTTCATACACCGGCGCGTCCCCGATGATGGATTGATACTCGTCTCGACCGATCTTGCCGCTCAACGAGAGCACAAGCGCGACCTTGGAGGTATCTGCCCCGTCGCTTCTCGTGAGTGTAAAGGCGAACGGATCCTGTTCTGGCTCTATCGGCCACTTCCAACTGTCCGTATCGCGGTGTTTCTGATAGAGATCTGCCGGAACTATATTACCAATTTGGTTCCCCAGATGCACGAGAACGGGTATCGGTGCAAGCGCAAAGATTGATAGATGTTCGTATCGTTGCTCGTCATTGCCCATTCGGAACGCGTCCTTGACTCGACCTGTAATCTCTTTGGCATACCCCTGCCAGAATGCCTGATCCCCAGTACCGGCCATATGGCTGAAATCGTGAAAAACACCCTTGTCGTCCGCAGGAAATCGCGGGTAGAGAGCGTTGTACGTTTCGGGTCGCGATATCGCCACGCGACGGTCGCGGATTGGCGCTTGGAACCTTACGACTGTCGTGGCGCTCTCGGGGCCGATGGCAGTCTGCCGCTGTATACGCTCTTCGTGGGCTTGTTTGTATTCTCGGAGCTGTTCCTCGGTGTATTTCTCCGCATTGCGGCCATCAATGAGGCGATGGTGATCCATACACAGCAACATGAGGTTGTCGAAATCGGCCTGCTGCTCCTGCGACAGTTCGATATCGCCGCGCGGCCCGTCAGGACTCGCCGCCACAATATGTGCAACGTGCGCGAAATTGTCTTCTGAAAGAGTGAGGCCATCACGCCATACGGGTTTGTTGCAGCTTGGAAATTGACATCTACCCCCTGAAAGAACCCAGAGCTTGAGTCGTGTTGGTTCCGGGATACTGAGTCGTTTGGCAGTCATAGGGATGCGTATTGTCTCACTTCGCTGCTGTACCGGTCAAATCGGCGTATAATTCAGCAATGGCCGAAAAAGAGCGCATATATCTCACCGACATCACCCTCCATGTGCGCGGGCACCGGCAAACGGGTAGCTTTGCTAAGGTCGCTGAAAAGAGCCGCATGTACTCGCCACTCCCTAAGGACTACGCCAAGAAATCCCCGGTAGGAGCCAACGGCACCTTTCGCTTCAGTATCGACCTACCACCGGACCTCAAGGCACGACTGGAGCGCGGTGAGGTTGAGATCATGATTCCGGACGGCGGCTTGCCCGTGTATGCAGCGCGGGATGTGTACGAATTCGCCGAGAGAATGCGGCTAGACAAGCACCGCGCCGATGTGCACGACAAATGGGGCGCAAAAGCATGGCGTGACAAAAAGGAGGGTGTATAATTAACGCACAACTGAATATACAAGTGGTCCTCGCGCTCAGCGCCACGCCCACTTCGTAGAGAAAGCCTGTTGAATCAGCATCGCTGATTCGTCTAGTCTTCTTCGCGAAGTGGGCTTTCTCGTTATTAGCATTAATAACGTGAATATGAGCAAAGACATAAATATCGTGTACGTGCCGGTCAAAGAACTGCGACCCGCGACATACAATCCGCGAAAGATCTCGCCGGACGCGCTTGCGCACCTTAAGGAGAGTATTACCCGCTTCGAGATGGTCGATCCTGTGATCGTAAACTCCGCGCCAAAACGCAAGAATGTGGTCATCGGGGGCCATCAGCGCCTGCGCGCCGCCAAGGAGCTCGGGCACAAGAGCGTGCCCGTCGTATACGTGAATATCCCGAGCATTGAAAAAGAAAAGGAACTGAATCTGCGTCTGAATCGCAATACCGGCGAATGGGATTGGAGCAAGCTTAAACTCTTCGAGACGAACTTTTTGAGCGAGATCGGTTTCGACGACACGGACCTCTCAGCAATCTTCGATGACTTGAACGTCGAAGACGATGAATTCGATGTCGAGAAAGAGCTGGCGAAGATAAAGAAGCCGGTTACCAAATCCGGCGAGATGTATCAGCTCGGGAATCACCGAATCATCTGCGGCGACAGTACGGATCCAGACGTGCTGAAGCGACTCATGGGCGGCAAGAAAGCGAACTCCATTCTCCAAGACCCCCCGTACAACATCTCGCTCGACTACAACAAAGGTATTGGCGGCAAGCGCAGTTACGGTGGCACAGTCGATGATGCGCTCACCGATGATGGGTACAAGACGTTCCTGAAGACTGCACTTCAAAATGCGCTATCAGTAACCGACAAAAACGCGCATGTGTTCACGTACTGCGATCAGAAGTACATCTGGCTCGTGCAGACTCTCTACGCAGAGCTTGGTATTGCGAACAAGCGTGTGTGCCTGTGGATCAAGAACAATTCAACGCCGACGCCGCAGGTCGCCTTCAGCAAACAGTACGAGCCGTGCGTATACGGCACGGTTGGTAAACCGTACCTCAGCGAAAAGGTGCTCAACCTCTCCGAAATCATGAATAAGGAAATCGGCACCGGCAACCGTTCCATCGAAGATATATACGACATGATCGATATCTGGATGGTGAAGCGCATCAATGGTACGGACTATCAGCATCCTACCGAGAAACCGCCGGTGCTCCACGAAAAAGCGCTCCGTCGCTGCACGAAGATCGGAGACATCGTCCTCGACTGCTTCGGTGGCTCCGGAAGCTTGCTCATCGCGTGCGAGCAGTTGAAGCGCTCCGCGTATTTGGTCGAGCGAGAGCCCGTTTTTGTAGACCTCGTCATTCGTCGATACGAGAAGCTAACCGGCACGAAAGCGAAGAAGCTGCATAATCTATGAACACGAAGAAAAACGACAAGACCAAGGAGGCATTCCTAGAGCAGCTCCGTAAAACGCCGATACTTCAGATCGCGTGCGAAAAAATCGGTGTGCATCGCATGTCCATATACCGCTGGAAACAAGAAGATCCCGAATTCGCAAAGGGCGTGGACGAAGCGATGCTCGAAGGTCGATTGCTCGTTAATGATCTCGCCGAGTCGCAGCTCATCGGAGCAATCAAAGACAGAAACTTGGGCGCGATTATCGCGTGGCTCAAGCACAACCACCCTACGTACAAGACCCGTGTCGAGATCGAAGGCACGGTTAACACGATTCAGGAACTCACGCCCGAGCAAAAGGAACTGGTTAAGAAAGCGCTCGAACTCGCGAACCTGAGCATCAAGAACTATGAAACAGGAGGATGATTTGTTTGAAAAGATCGCGAAGGATCGGATCGTGCGGCAGACCATAACCCGTGCGAGTCATTTCTTGTTTTTCCACTTCTACTTCGCGCACTACGTGAAGTACGAAACCGCGCCGTTTCAGCGAGAGATGTTCCACCTCTCCGAGAGACAGGACATAAAGAACCTGTTCATCGTCGCGTTTCGTGGCTCGGCCAAGTCCACGGTTTTCACGACCTCGTACCCGCTATGGGCGATCCTCGGTGAGCAACAAAAGAAGTTCGTGTTGATTCTCTGCCAGACCCAAGCGCAGGCAAAACAGCACATGATGAACCTCCGCCGCGAACTGGAGGGTAACGCGCTCCTGAAGAGCGACCTCGGGCCGTTTCAAGAGGAGCACAACGAGTGGGGTTCGTCCTCACTGGTGTTTTCTAAACTCAATGCCCGCATTACGGCCGTTTCCTCAGAACAGAGCATACGTGGATTGCGACACAATCAGCATCGCCCTGATCTGATAATTGGCGACGATCTTGAGGACTTGGCTTCAACAAAAACACGCGAAGGTCGAAACAAAACGTACCAGTGGCTTACCGGTGAAGTGGTTCCTGCCGGAGATCGCGACACCCGATTAGTGATCATAGGAAACCTGCTTCACGAGGATTCGCTTCTCATGCGCCTCAAAGAGGATGTGGGAAAAGAGAAAATTCGCGGAGTCTTCAAAGCGTACCCTCTCATCAGCAATAACGAAATCATTTGGCCCGGCAAATATCCCACCATGGCTGACGTTGAGGAAGAGAAGAGTAAGGCCGCGAATGAGTACGCATGGCAGCGAGAATACCTGCTCAGAATCGTACCCGACGAAGACCAGGCCATTCACCGTGAATGGATCCAATATTACGACGTCATTCCTGATCCTATGCCCATGTTTGGCGGATACTCTTCACACCGAGAGGTTCGCATCGGTATTGATCTCGCCATATCGAAGCGCGATACAGCTGATTACACGGCGATGGTGCCGGGGATGCTCTTTGAGGTGAATGACGGGTATCGAATCTATATTCTTCCAGGAATCATCAATCGTCGTATATCTTTCCCTGAAACCATCGACATATGCAAGACGCTCAACAATAAGTACAACGAAGAAGGTTGGCATCCGATGTTGGTAATAGAGGATGTTGCATATCAAAAGTCGCTTCCACAACAACTGGAAGCAGAAGGTTTCCGAAACGTCATGACGACTCGACCGGGCAATTTAGACAAGCGTAGTCGGCTCGTACTGACGGCCAATCTCATCAAGAGCGGCAAGGTACTGTTTCCAAAAGAGGGAGCGGAGCAGCTTATCCAACAGATTGTGCATTTCGGTGTGGAGAAGCACGATGACCTCGCGGACGCTTTTGCCAATTTGGTGCATAGTCTGGGCGAGAAACAACCCTCTGTCCCGCGCATCTATTTCTTCTAGCGCGACTTAATGCTGACCGCGCAGTTCGTCGAGCCTCTTCTTTACCTCGTACGGATGCTCTACGTTCTTGAGTACGATTTCTTCGCTCGATGTTCCGGCGGTGTTGATCGCGAGACTGCCGCTATGAAAGAACACCCTGCTAAAGAACGGTTCGACGACGGTGACGTCGGTGATTTTCTGGTACTCGGTCGTAATGAGCTTGGTCGAGAGCCACCCGCGATGTACAAGGACACGGTTATCAGTGAACGCGTATGCGTTAGCGGTCTTCAGATAGAAGCCGTAATAGAAGGCGGCGAGGGCGATGACAAAGAGCCCGAACGGCGCTCCAGCAATTGTCAGCACGAATAGGCCACCGATCACACACCATGTGATGAGCAGGAATTTCCGATAGAGCTTACCGACGGTAAATTCGTATTTGACTGACTCTGTGGGACCGAGAGTTTTCTTCCAAATGTGATCGTAGTGCATATTGGTTATCCTTTAACCTCGATAGACCATTTGCACACTGAGTTCATCGTCAGATAGTAGGTGCCGCCTTTGTGATAATGCTCGACTCCGCTATCCGACATTCCGAGTTGATTCACCGGTGAATTGTTAAATGACATCTGACCGTCATCTGTGAATATAAATACCTGAAAATTTCCACTTTGACCGAAGTTTTTGCAGTCATAAGTCCAATTGAGATCCCAATCTCCAGCGACCGTGAACTTCTCCGTCGTTTTGGACCCGCTTCCGCTGATCTTGAGGAGCGTCTGCGATTCAGCGACAGCGGCGCTTGGCGTAGGCGTACTCGTTCCTGATTGGGCAACATCACGGGCTTTTTGTTGTGCCGTGTTGAAGCTACTGATAACGATAAATAAGAGACCGATGCATACGACCCACATATACCATCGCAAGTACCATTTCTTTCCGTGACTTCCTGCTTGATCCATATAAATAAAACGCTATCGAGTAATCCGACAGCGAACTTTGAAACCACAAAGCCCGCTACCAGGAGGCCTTGCGGCCCTATACAAGTTTCCCTGTATAACGCGACAAACGCCCTGATAACGGGTTCTCTACGTTTGTC
>JACCDV011256197.1_pt1 | contig 49462 bp, 42 predicted proteins | sample 7446131 | NCBI WGS metagenome assembly JACCDV01 (sample SAMN15323448, study PRJNA562643) | freshwater metagenome | isolation source: river surface water | place: USA:Blue River Watershed | collected 2017-08-17
AAAAAAGCAGCACCAGTAAAAAAAGTTACAGCGCCAGTTAAAAAAGCGGCTCCTGCAAAAAAAGTTGCAGCACCAGCTAAAAAAGCGGCTCCTGCAAAAAAAGTTGCAGCACCAGCTAAAAAAGCGGCTCCTGTTAAAGCACCAACAGCGCCAGCAAAAAAAGTGGCACCTGCAAAAGCACCTGCTAAGCCTGTTGCCAAAGCACCAGTTAAACCAGTTGTGGCTCCAAAGCCAGTCGAAAAATATGTACCTCCTGCAAAGCCAGTTCCTGTGATCCCTACACCGCCGGTGAAACCAGTGCGTAAGGCTGCAGAACCGATCAAGGATATTAAAGTGCCAAAGATCAATGCGAAAAGCAGTGTTCCTTATCAGCCAGGGTATGTACCAATGGAAAAAAGAAAGGAAGTTGAGAGATCAACAGAGACTTTAGTAAAGTACTCTGATGCAGAATTAGCAGAATTTAGAGAATTGATTTCAAAGAAATTAGATGCTGCAAAAAAAGAATTGGTATACTTACAAGGATTGATTACTCGTAAAGACGAAATGGGTGGAGATAATGATGATGCAAGATACATGACGATGGAAGATGGAAGTGTGAGCATGGAAAGAGAGCAAATGGGTCAAATGGCTAGTCGTCAAATCACATTCATCGATCACCTTGAAAAGGCTTTAATGCGTATCGAAAACAAAACTTACGGTATTTGTAGAGTAACTGGTCTATTAATAGATAAAGCGCGTTTACGTGCTGTACCTCATGCAACTCTAAGCTTAGAAGCTAAATTAGGGTATGTAAAAAATAGCAACGACCAATAATTACTTAGAAGCTATAACAACTAGAATTAATATTTAAAAACCCGATCAATGATCGGGTTTTTTGTTGCGCTTATTTTTAAGCGTCATAATAGTTATTAATCAGCTGAATTATTTCACCTCTTGCATCTCAATCAGCTTTTTATAGTAACCGTTTTGAGCCAATAATGTTTCATGGTTGCCTCTTTCGACAATGGAACCCTTTTGCAATACAATAATTTCGTCCGCGTGTCGAATAGTTGATAAGCGATGTGCAATCACAATAGAGGTTCTATTTTGCATCATATTATTGATGGCATCTTGCACCAATCTTTCACTCTCTGTATCCAAGGCAGAAGTAGCTTCGTCTAAAATCAAGATTGGCGGATTTTTCAACACGGCTCTTGCAATGGTTAAACGTTGACGTTCGCCACCACTTAATTTACTGCCTCTGTCTCCAATCATGGATTCAAAGCCACCTTCTTTTTTAATAATAAAATCGTAGGCATTGGCGATTTTTGCTGCAGCAATTATTTCTTCCATGCTGGCATCTGGTTTGCCTAATGCAATATTTGCAGCAATGCTGTCATTGAATAAGATTGGTTCCTGTGTTACAATGCTAATAAGTTGTCTTAAACTATGTAAACTATAATCTTTAATATTTTTACCATCAATCCATAAATTACCTGTGGTCACATCATGGAATCTTGGAACTAAATCTGCAAGGGTGCTCTTGCCTGCACCTGAAGAACCAACTAATGCAACGGTGGTTCCTTTTTTAATTGTTAAATTAATATTATTTAAGATGCTAGCATCTTGATAGGCGAATCCAACTTGGTCAAAATGAATCGTATCATTAAATCCATTTATTTGAATTGGATTACTAGACTCCTCAACTGTATTTGGTGCTTCTAAAATTTCATTTAATCTATCTAAGGTTGCTGTTCCTCTGTTTACGTTGTAAACTGCTTGTGATAAAGCTTTCGCGGGATTAATGATTTGCGAAAACAAAGCAACGTATGTAATAAAGGAGCCGGGTGATAAAATGTCTCCACTTAAAACGAGTTTGCCGCCAAACCAAAGTACGCCACAAAGGATAGATACACCTAAAAATTCTGAAACAGGTGATGCAAGATCACGACGATTTAGAATCCTGTTTTTTAAATTAAAAATATCTTCTACTAATCCGTAAAATTGTCCTTTCACTTTCCCTTCGGCATTGAATGCCTTAATAATTCTAAGTCCGGTTAATGTCTCTTCCATTTGACTTAAAATTTCACCCCATTTTACTTGTGCACTATTCGTATGCTTTTTTAGACTACGACCAATTCGACCTACAATAAAACCAGCCAAGGGTAATAATACAAATACAAATAAAGTCAGCTTGGCACTAATTAGAAATAAAAAAATTAAAATTCCAATAATAGTCAGTGGCTCCTTAATCAATCCTTCTAAAGCACTAATAACTGAGCTTTCTAGTTCTGCAATATCATTGGATGCCCTGCTTAAAATATCGCCTTTTCTTTTTTCTGTAAAATAACCAACCGGCAATTGTAAAATTTTATCGTACAGCAACTTGGAATATTTTTTAGTGACCATATTTCTTATAGGTGCTAAAAAATAAAAAGCAAGGTAAAGAAATAGATTTTTAAAAAAGATAGAAACAATGATGAAAAGACAAATCCATCCCAGTGCATAAGCCTTCCCTTTTGCTTTAATGATGTCTTGTAAAAACTGATAAATAACATCTTTGATATTGGCTGTGTCTGTCACAGAGACAGGTGATAGGCTTGCAAAAGCACTATTTCCAAAGATGAGGTCTAGGAATGGTGTTAACATGCCTAACGAAAACAAGCTAAAAAGGATTGATAACAAGATAAATAGACCATACCAGCCCATATAGGTCTTGTATTCCTTGATATAACTTACAATGCGAAAAAATTTCTTCATAATTAAAACTATTCCCTCAGAATAATCAGCAAAGTAACTAATTTTACAGCGAATCAACGACTTTGATTATATGGAAGAGGGTAAAAGACAGAAACAAGTAGCTGGTGCGATTCAAAGCACCATGAATGATATTTTTTTAAAATTGGGCTTGAACCATTTACAAGGCGGGATGATTTCCATCTCTTCTGTGAAAGTGACCCCAGATTTACTAGAAGCTAGAATTTATTTGAGTTTATTTCAGGTAGCGGACCAGGAGGCTTGTTTTAAGAAAATTCAAGCACAGGCATGGGAAATCAAAAAGCGCCTACAAGAAGCCATGAAACATCAGTTAAGACGTATACCGGTATTGCATTTTTATTTAGACGATACATTGGATTACGTATTTAAAATGGAAGAGATTTTAAAAAATCTATAAGTTGCATTTTCTATTTGCTTGGCGTTATTTTAGGGGCAAATACTCCTTTCAGGCAATTCAACTAATTGCATGGGTAAGTGTTTTTGCGATTGCAATTGGGACTGCGGCTTTGTTAACGATACTCAGTGTATCAAATGGTTTTTCAGAAATTGTCAAAGGACTGTATGCCGATTTCTATGCAGACTTGCGTGTGGTCCCAAAGTCGTCAAAATTTGTCTCATTCTCTTCGGATCAACTAAATGCTGTACGTAAAATACAAGGAGTGTATTATGCTTCGGGAATTGTAGAGAACAAAGCCATTCTAACGCACAATGAACGACAAGCAGTTGTTTTCGTTAAAGGGGTAGATTCAAATTACATAAACATTAATAAAGTCAATCAATATTTAAAAAGAGGGCAGTTTTCTATAGGTAATCTCGATACCCCTAAATTGGTAATTGGCATAGGAATAGAAGAACATTTGTCGCTTTTTAATACAGAACTTGGAGACAGCTTGGAATTAATTGCGGTGGGTCGTTCAGGCAAATCATTACAATCTATTAGTCAGCTGAATCACTTGCTAGCAGTGCAGTCTGGTGCTTTTTCAGTCCAACAAGAATTTGATGCGCAATATGTTTTTACATCTAATCGTTTTGCACAATATTTATTTGATTTAGATAGTAATCAATATTCTGGAATAGAATTATCAATTGATTTAGAACAAGAAACAGCCATTAAAGACGCTATAAGATCAAAGCTTGGCCCCGATTTTTTAGTGCAGAATAAATACCAGCAAAATGCAGATTTGTATAAAATTATGCAAGTAGAAAAATGGATCATTTTTGCCATTCTTGCCATGATCATGGTGATTGCCTCTTTTAATTTAGTAGGTGCCTTGACAATGATGGTTTTGGAAAAACAAAAAGACATTCATGTATTACACGCTATGGGCGCAAATGCGGGAGCAATTCAAAAAATCTTTTTAAGCCTATCTATCGTGATGTCTCTTACTGGCGCTATAATTGGCGGATGCTTTGCATCCTGTTTGATTTTTTTACAGTCTAAATTTCATTTTATAAAATTAGAAGGAGCAAGTTTTGTGATTGATTATTATCCAGTAAAAGCCTTATGGACAGACTATATTGCAGTTGGTTGCTTAGTGGTAATCATTGCAATAATTGCTGGCTGGATTCCTGCTAGAAAAGCAGGATCTAGGGTTTTTGAAAAAATTGGATAGTATAATTAACTATAGGTGATAAAACAAAAAAGGGAAGCATGCTTCCCTTTTTTTATAATTCTTTTTAAAAATTAATAGTCACCTAAAGTCATTTCTAATTGTCCTAATGCATTTTCTAATTGCGCATCATTAGGTGCAATACCATGCCATTCGTGTCCGGTTTCCATAAAGTCAACACCTTTACCCATCACAGTTTTCATCAATATCACTATTGGCTTTCCTTGTCCAGTTAGTGTTTTTGCGTGTTCAAGTGTAGCAACAATTTCCTCCATATTATGCCCATCCATATGTAATACAGTCCAATGGAATGCCTTGAATTTTTCTTCTAAATTATCAAGATTTAACACTTTGCTTAAAGGGCCATCAATTTGTTGTCCGTTCACATCGATTGTAGCTATATAGTTGTCTACTTTGTTATGTGCAGCAAACATGATTGCTTCCCAGTTTTGGCCTTCTTGTAATTCACCGTCCCCATGTAAAGAATAAATGATACGATCGTCATTATTGTATTTTTTTGCTAACGCAGCACCAATTGCAACGCTCATGCCTTGACCTAAAGAGCCACTTGCGATTCTGATACCAGGTAAATGCTCATGTGTTGTAGGGTGGCCTTGTAAGCGAGAATTGATCATTCTAAAAGTCGCTAATTCTTTCACATCAAAATAACCTGATCTTGCCAACACTGAATAAAAAACTGGTGAAATATGTCCATTGGATAAAAAGAAAAGATCTTCACCCTTGCCATCCATATTAAAGGAAGGATCATGTTTCAACACTTTAAAATAAAGTGCTGTTAAAAAATCGGTACAACCTAAAGAGCCACCAGGATGACCACTTTGTTGTGCATGCACCATTCTTACGATATCCCTTCTTACTTGTGAAGCTGTTTTAATTAATTCCGCAGTTGACATAATGTTATTTTAACGATGTACACAAAGATAGAAAAATTAGCGCCACAAAAAAAGGTCAGGGAAGAATACAAAGGATTTATTAGCTTTGTCTCAGCAAATCATTGAATTATGTCCGAAGAATTATCGAAAATTAGTACAGAAGCAGAAAATGGCATGAAAAAAGCCATCAATCACTTAGAAATAGAATTGTCTAAGATCAGAGCCGGTAAAGCAACACCTTCCATTTTAGAAGGGGTTAATGTTGATTACTATGGTGCGCCAACGCCAATCAGTCAAGTGGCAAATGTGCAAGTTTTGGATGCAAGAACAATCAGCATTCAACCTTGGGAGAAAAATATGTTGGCGTTAATTGAAAGAGCGATTATGGGCGCAAATATTGGAATTACGCCACAGAATGACGGTGTAAACATTCGTTTATTCATGCCTCCTTTGACCGAGGAGCGAAGAAGAGAGATGGTTAAAAAAGCGAGTGGAGAAGGGGAGCAAAGCAAAGTGGCTATCCGTAACATTAGAAGAGACCATATTGAGCAAGTAAAGAAATTACAGAAAGAAGGAACAAGCGAAGATATTTGCAAGGGCGCAGAAGATGCTATACAAGCTTTGACAGACAAGCACATTGCATTAGTTGAAAAACATTTAGAAGCGAAAGAAAAAGAAATCATGACCGTGTAATCGGACTGAAGTTGAATACATTCAAAAGACCTCTAGTTTACTGGGGGTCTTTTTGTTTCAAGAAAGGAATAAAATTCAAGTTGCCTCTGTTTACAATGTATACGCCAAACAAAATGACACCAAGGCAAAATACTTGTAAAGGGGCCAATGATTCACCAAAGCCAATGCCCCATGCAACTGCTACAACCGGGATGCCATAAGTTACAAGGGAGCCAAATAAAATCCCTGCTTTTTTTACAAGATAATAAAATAGGATAGATGCCATCGAAGTGCCTACCATGCCTAGAACGCCACCTGCAATGGTGCTATGTAACACAACTGGATTACTAAAATCATTGTTAAAAAAATCGGTGAAATACAATACAGTTGCACTAGGTATAATTAAAAAAGAAAACGCGACAGATGCAATTTGTATCGACCCTATCTCTTTTAAATACCTTCCAACGGTATGCACATTGATTCCATACATGATTGTGGCAACTAGTACAAGGCTTGCATAAGATAGGTGTTCAAAATGCATCTCTTTACCTGAAAGCATCAAAAATGCTAAGCCTATAAATCCAATGAGTATGCCTAATAATTTGACAGTACTTGTTTGTACTTTATAAAAAACCAAGCCTACAATGATTGTGAAAAGTGGAGTCAAGGAATTTAAGATTCCTGCCAATGCACTATCGATTCTGGTTTCTGCAATACAAAAAAGGTATGCGGGAATAAAATTGCCCACAAGCCCTGAAATAATAACTAAACCCATTTTGTCTTTAGGTATTTTCTTAAATCCTTTAATGGCAAAAGGTAGTAAAACCAAGCCAGCAGAAAGCATTCTTAATGAAGCGACTTGATAGGGGTTAAATGCTTTTAAACCTTCTTTCATTAAAATAAAAGAGCTTCCCCAAACAATCGATAATAAGGCAAATACAAGCCAATTAGTCCACTTCTGTTGCATCTGTGCTGGTTTTGAACAAAGATGCCTCATTTTGGCTAAAAAATGGATAAATATCACTTTCTTTGCAGGGATGAATCAGCATACTAATTATTCGATTAAAGTAGATCAATTTGAAGGCCCTTTCGACCTTTTATTGTTCTTTATTGAGCGTGACGAAATGGATATTTACAATATCCAGATTACAAAAATCATTAAAGATTTCTTAGAATTTATTCACGCACAGGATAAATTAAATATTGAATTAAGTAGTGAGTTCATTTTGTTCGTTTCTACGTTGATGCGTATCAAAGCAAAATTGTTATTGCCAAGAAAAGAGATTGATGCAGCAGGAAACGAAATTGATCCAAGACAAGAATTAATCGACAAGATTTTAGAATACAAAAAGTACAAAGAAGCGGCGGTTCAAATGGCCGACTTAGAAGCTATGAGGATGTTGATGTTGAAGCGTGGAAACATCCAAAAAGAAATGTCAATGGTTGGCGAAGAAGCAGCCGAAGGAACAGAGTTACAAACAGTGACTTTATTCAAATTAATGAAGGCTTTTGAAAAAGTGATGACCCGAGTTCAAGATCGTCAAAACAAACCAGTACATACTGTAGTTCGTTACAATTATACCATGGAAGGCAGTAGAACACATATACTGACAATGGTGAAAGAAGGGCAAACAGTGGCTTTTGAGAAAGTGTTTGACATTTGTGAAGACCGTGTACACGCCTTATTCTTGTTCTTATCTATATTAGAATTAGCGCAGCAAAAGTACATGCGATTAATGGTTGGCGAAGGGCGCAACAACTTCATCATCGAATGGAATGAAAATAGGGAAGATGATCTAGAGCCAGGCTACATTGAGCCAACGGATGCATATGAGACAAAATTTGACCAGACTTCTTTTGGTGATGCACCAGAAGAAGAAGGAGATTTTGATCCAAGCTTAAACTAAGCTATCCCTCTACCAAAACAGATTTTCCTAAAAGATTTTTTACTGCGTTTGCAATTGCTAAGGCATCGTAATGGCATTCTTGTTGTAACTCTTTAACAGAGCCATGTTCAACAATAGTATCAGGTATTCCTAAAATGCGCACTTGACTCTTGTAGTTATGTGCATTCATGAATTCCAAGACTGCAGAACCCAATCCGCCAACAACTGTTGCATCTTCTACAGTTACAACAAGTTCATAGTTTTGGAAAACCTCATGCAACAACTCCTCGTCAATTGGTTTTACAAAACGCATATCATAATGCGCAGGATCAATGCCTTCTAATTTCAAGTTTCGTATCGCTGTTTGAGCATTATTGCCAGGATGACCAAAAGTTAAAATTGCCACATCCTTACCTTCTTTTAACCTACGACCTTGTCCAATTTTCATTTGTTCAAAAGGCTTTCTCCAATCCACCATTACGCCTTCGCCTCTTGGGTATCTAATTACAAAAGGCAGGTCTGTTGAGGGCAATTGAGCGGTGTACATCATATTTCTTAATTCCTGCTCATTCATAGGAGCCGAAATAATCAAATTAGGAATACATCTAAAAAAGGCAATATCATAACAACCATGGTGTGTTGGTCCATCTTCACCAACTAATCCAGCACGATCTAAACAAAACACAACTGGTAACTTCTGTAATGCAACATCATGGATCACTTGATCATAAGCGCGTTGCATAAAAGAAGAATAAATATTACAAAAGGCTTTCACACCTTGTGTTGCAAGTCCTGCACTTAAAGTCACTGCATGTTGTTCACAAATGCCCACGTCAAAAGCACGGTCAGGCATAGCCTCCATCATGAATTTCATAGAAGAGCCACTTGGCATGGCAGGCGTAACACCCATAATCATTGGGTTTGTTTCGGCTAATTCTAATAAAGTCAATCCAAATACATCTTGGTATTTTGGCGGTTGAGGTGTTTCAATTTTTTTCTTGATAATCTCGCCGGTCATTTTATCAAACAAGCCTGGTGCATGCCATTTAGTTTGATCTTTCTCAGCTAATTCATAACCTTTACCTTTAACAGTTAGGATATGTAAAATTTTTGGACCAGGTATTTCTCTTAAGTCTCTTAATGTGTCTACTAAATTGGTGATATTATGGCCGTCAATAGGACCAAAATAACGAAGTTGCAATGCCTCAAATAAGTTGCTACTTTTTGAAACCATTCCTTTTAAACCCGCTTCCACCTTAGATGCCATCTCTCTGGTAAAAGTTTTACCAATCGGCAATTTGCCCATCAACTCCCATAATTCATCTCTAAATTTATTATAGGTCGGAGAAGTGCTAATGTCTGTCAAATATTCTTTAAGCGCACCCACATTTGGGTCAATGCTCATACAGTTATCGTTCAATATAATCAGCATATCACTATCCGCAACACCTGCATGGTTCATTGCTTCAAATGCCATACCAGCTGTCATGGATCCGTCTCCAATAATAGCCACTGATTTTCTGTTTTCGCCTTTGTATTTGGCAGCCATAGACATGCCCAATGCAGCTGAAATAGAAGTAGAAGAGTGTCCTACGCCAAATGTGTCATAAGGACTTTCGCTTCTTTTAGGGAAGCCACTTAAGCCTTTATATTTCCTGTTCGTCACAAATTCATCCCGACGTCCAGTTAAAATTTTATGTCCATATGCCTGGTGTCCTACGTCCCATACAAGTTGGTCATAGGGTGTATTGTAAACATAATGCAATGCCACACTGAGTTCAACTACGCCAAGGCTAGCGGCAAAATGACCGCCGTGTACGCTTACAATGTCAATAATGTATTGACGAAGCTCGTCGCACACCTGATGCAATTTCTCCCTAGAGACTTTTTTTAGGTCATCTGGGTTGTCAATATGTTTTAATAATGGTCCGGCCTCAATCAGCATGCTCAATTTTTAGTATTGTAAAAGTAAGTTAATAACATAAAAATAGGTCAAAAGTTCAGGGTTATTTAAAGGGGCATTGGGCTTGCCGATGAAACAATCATTTGACCATATATCCAATTTATTGACCAGCTAAGGGGTTAATTTTTGTAAATTCGAGGTACATGAATAAAAATACCCGCAATTTCCTGATATGTCAATTTGCCGGCTGGTTATCCTATGCCTTGACTGTCGTCTTTTTTGCCTATTTATTGGAAAAGCAGCTGAGTGACATTTTTCTTAAGAGAATTATTTTAACAGTTGTGTTTGGGATCATTGCTACTTCACTTTTAAGGTATACCATTATTGCCAATCATTTAAGACCGCCAACAGCATCAAAGCATTGGTGGAAAATGCTTGTACTGGTGATTGTGACAATTTTATTGTTTGCACTTGTTGTGGGGTCCTTAATCGAAATTTTTAGATTATTTGATGTGCGGAATAGTGCGCAGGAGTTAAATAAGAATCAGTTTGTGTTTTCTTACACTGATATTGTCCAAAACTGGAATAGCGAACGCGTCGCGAAGCGATTTTTATTTAGTTTAATTTTTGATACCCCAATCTTTTTTGTTTGGATTTCTATCTATATTTTATGGCATTATATAGAGTTTACTAACCTTCAGGCGGTCAATAAAGTAAAGCTCGAAAAAATAATTAAAGAGCTTGAGCTAAAAACTATCAAATCCCAAATTAATCCCCACTTTATTTTCAATGCATTGAATAGCATTCGTGCCCTAGTTGACGAAGATCCAAAACGTTCTAGACAAGCTATTACAGAGTTGAGTAATATTTTAAGAAGTAGTATTCTTAGCGACAAAGTGGAGGTAACAACACTCGAAAAAGAGATTGCAATTGTGAAAGATTATCTCGCGCTTGAGTATATTCGTTTTGCAGATCGATTAAAAGTAAGTTATGACATTGATGAATCAATTTTTGGCAATCAGATTCCACCCATGATGTTACAAATATTAGTTGAAAATGCAATCAAGCATGGCCTGAGTAAGCATCCTGGAGATTGCGAGATAAATTTATTAGTGAAAAAAGATGCAGGAAGGCTAGTGATACAAGTGAACAATACCGGTCAACTAGATAAAGAGGAACATCTTGGATTTGGTCTTCAGAGTACCAAAGAGCGATTGCAAATTTTATATGGCCAAGAAGGCTCATTTGAAATTTTTCAGTCCCAGCCGCATCTAGTTACTGCTAAAATAATCATCCCAATCGCTTCATAATAAATATAGTAATCATGCCCATCAAAGCAATTATCATTGACGACGAAAGGTTAGCTCGAAACGAGTTAAAAAAATTACTAGAACAACATCCAGATATTGTGATCATTGACGAAGCTAGTAATGTAGACGAAGCAATCGAAAAAATTGATTTATCTAGACCCGACCTTATTTTTTTAGATATTCAAATGCCAGGCAAAACTGGATTTGATTTATTAGCTGAAATAGAAAAATCGCCTCGTGTCATATTCACAACTGCCTATGACGAATTTGCTTTGAAAGCTTTTGAAGTAAATGCTTTGGACTATTTATTAAAACCTATAGATCCAAAAAGATTGGCCGATTCGATTCAGAAATTACAAACAGAAATAGCGCTTGAGCAAGCAAGTTTATTGGGCGTAAATAGAGGTCCGCTTACTGAGGTAGACCAAGTGTTTGTAAAGGATGGAGAGCGCTGCTGGTTTGTTAAATTAGCAGAAATCAGGTTATTTGAAAGTGTAGGCAATTATGCGAAAGTGTATTTTTCGACCAACAAACCATTGATCTTAAAATCGCTGAATGCATTAGAAGAAAGATTGGACGATCGTGTCTTTTTTAGGGCTAATCGAAAGCACATCATTAATCTACATTGGATTGAAAAAATTGAACCTTATTTCAATGGAGGTCTTTTAGTTGAGCTAAAAGGAGGAGAGAAAATCGAAATCAGTAGACGTCAAACTGTGAAGTTCAAAGAAATGATGAGTTTCTAGAAATGGGGGGGGTGAGTAAGCTTAATTTAAGCCATGAATCCCTTTGGCAATTTGTAGAATTAATGAAGCATCTTTTTCTATTGCGTTTCCTACTACAATAATGTCTGCCCCAGCTTTGCAATTTTCAATTGCTTTTTCTGCTGTGGTGATGCCACCTCCAACGATGATTGGTGTTTTGGTGTGTTTTGCAACTTGCTGAATCATGCCAGCAGGAATTGCATTTTTTGCACCGCTACCGGCATCCATATAGGTTAATTTCAACCCTAACATCTCACCTGCCATTGCAGTACAAGCTGCTATATCGTTCTTATTGGCTGGTATCGGATTGGTATTAGAGATGTAAGAAACTGTCGTTGGCGTGCCGCCATCAATCAACATATAGCCTACAGGAATGATCTCCAATCCACTTTGCTTTACAAAAGGAGCACTTATTACATGTTGGCCGATAAGTAATTCGGGATTTCGCCCAGAAATTAAAGACAAGTATAATAAAGCATCTGCCTTTGGTGTAATCTGGTCAGGAGAACCTGGAAAAAGTACAACAGGGATCGTGCAGGCTTGTTTGATTTGTGCAACTATTTGGTCTAAGGTATCGGTCACAACCAAGCTACCTCCAACAAAAATATAGTCCACTTTTGACTGCACAGCAAGATCTATTGTCTTCTGTAAGCCAACAGTATCAAGCTTATCAGGATCGATTAAGACCGCAAATGCTTTTTGTTGTTTATTCTTTTTATCTAGAATGCTTTGATATACTTGGTGTTTCATCTTTCGCAAAATTATCAATTTTAGTTATACAATCCCACCTAAGTCTATTTATTACAAAAAATATTTATAAACCAAGGTTTTTTTTCTTAAGAAACTAACATATTGTGGGGATAAATCATGCAATTCAACCGGAGTGTAGCGTTTGGAATTGTTGAGACAGATTTTCCACAGCTGTTGATATTTCAGTTGATAAAGTATGAACAGACTAAGATATTTTCGTCTACCCGATAAGGTTTTTGAAATCCTGTCGGAAACACCCGAATTACTATAAAAAATTGATTAAGACCATGGCTAACCCAAAAACAAAAAAAGGCTTAGAATTTAAGCGCCGATTCACCCTAGATGGCGTGAGTCCATTCGACCAGTTCGAATATGATTACAGAGATAGCGTAATCAAAAATCCAAATGGCGAGAAAGTATTCGAAATGACGAATGTGGAAGTTCCAAAACAATGGAGCCAAATTGCAACGGATATCCTTGCTCAAAAGTATTTTAGAAAAGCGGGTGTGCCTCAAGCCGATGGTTCATTGGGTAGAGAGACAACAGTAAAGCAGGTGGCACATCGTATGGCAAATTGTTGGAGAGTATGGGGTGAGCGCTATGGTTATTTTGCAACAACGAACGATGCTCAAATTTTTTATGAAGAATTAGTCTATAGTATTTTGAACCAAGCATGTGTGCCTAATTCGCCACAATGGTTTAACACGGGTTTACACGAAAGTTATGGTATTACAGGTGGTGCACAAGGGCACTATTATGTAGATCCTAAGGATAAGCAATTGAAAAGGTCAACAAGTGCTTATGAGCGTCCTCAACCACACGCATGTTTTATCTTGAGTGTGAGCGATGATTTAGTGAACGAGGGTGGTATCATGGACTTATGGACAAGAGAAGCTAGAATCTTTAAATATGGTTCTGGTGTTGGAACAAACTTCTCTCAAATTCGTGGTGCAAATGAAAAATTATCTGGTGGTGGCTCTTCAAGTGGCTTAATGAGCTTCTTAAAAATTGGAGACCGCGCTGCTGGTGCGATCAAATCTGGTGGTACAACACGTCGTGCTGCTAAAATGGTTTGTTTGGATTTAGATCACCCAGAAATTTTAGAATTCATTAACTGGAAAGTTCAAGAAGAAGATAAGGTTGCTGCATTAGTAGCTGCTGGATACGATAACGGATATGAAGGAGAAGCGTATGCAACTGTTTCAGGTCAAAACTCAAACAACTCTGTACGTATTCCAAATAGTTTCTTTAAAGCTTTATCTGAAGATGGCAACTGGGATTTAAAAGCACGTACCGATGGTCGTGTGATGAAGTCAGTTCCAGCAAGAGAAGTTTGGGAGCAAATTGCAAATGCTGCTTGGCGTTGTGCAGATCCAGGCACACAATATGATACAACAATCAACGAATGGCATACTTGTCCAAAAGGTGGTCGTATCAATGCATCTAACCCATGTTCTGAATACATGTTCTTAGATAACACTGCATGTAACTTGGCTTCTATTAACTTGAGAAAATTCTTCCAAGAGTCTGATAATTCATTCGACGTAGAAGGTTTTGAATACACAACAAGATTATGGCAGACTGTATTAGAAATATCTATCTTAATGGCGCAGTTCCCTTCTAAAGAGGTGGCGCAATTATCTTATGACTATAGAACAACAGGTTTAGGTTTTGCGAACTTAGGTTCAATGTTGATGGTAAGTGGTATTGCTTATGACAGTGAGGAAGCACGTGGTATTGCAGGTGCAATCAGTGCGATCATGACAGGTGTGGCTTACAAGACATCAGCAGAAATGGCTTCCTTCTTAGGTGCATTCGATAGATACGAAGAAAATAAAGAAGACATGTTACGTGTAATGCGTAACCACCGTGCAGCTGCATATGATGCAGAAGATGCATACGAGGGTATTGAAATCAAGCCTCAAGGAATTAAAGCACAATTTACACCTGATTATTTATTAAAAGCTGCAACAAAAGCTTGGGATGATGCAGTAAAATTGGGTGAAAAATATGGTTATAGAAACGCACAAACAACTGTAATTGCACCAACTGGAACCATTGGTTTAGTAATGGATTGTGATACTACAGGTGTTGAGCCAGATTTCGCTTTAGTGAAATTCAAAAAATTATCTGGTGGGGGTTATTTTAAAATCATCAACCAATCAGTTCCTCAAGCATTAAAGAATTTAGGATATACACAAGCTCAAAACGATGCAATTGTAAACTTTGCAGTAGGTCATGCAAGCTTCGAAGGTGCACCTTACATCAATAACAAAAGCTTATTGGCTAAAGGTTTCACACAAGAAGAAGTGGACAAATTAAATGGCGCTGCAAAATCTGCATTTGAAATTGGATTTATCTTTAACCGTTTCACTTTAGGTGACGCTTGTTTGACAAGATTAGGATTTAAAGAAGAAGAATTCGCAGATTGGAGCTTCAACTTATTAGAATCTTTAGGGTTCTCTGAAGAACAAATTGATGCAGCGAACGATTATGTTTGCGGTACAATGACAGTTGAAGGTGCTCCAGAATTAAAAGATGAGCATTTATCAGTATTTGATTGTGCAAATAAAAATGGTAAAAAAGGTGTTAGATATATTCACGCACATGGTCATATTAGAATGATGGCAGCATGTCAACCATTCTTATCTGGTGCGATTTCTAAAACAATCAATTTACCTCACGAAGCAACTGTAGAAGAAATTGCGGATTGTTATTTAATGAGCTGGCAGTTAGGTTTAAAAGCAAACGCTTTATACCGTGACGGATCTAAATTGAGCCAACCATTAAGCACGAAGTCTGACAAGAAGAAAAAGACAGACGGCGCAGAGGCGGAAGTGGCTGAAGAAGCTACAGCCTCTCAAATGGTAGACTTGAGTAACTTGACTGTAGACGAATTATTAGAAGAAGTTCAAAAGCGTATGGCGACTTCTACTGATACGAAGTTCAAGCGTCAATTATCTCGTATTGTTGAGCGCAAATCTTTACCAGCTAAGCGTCGTGGCTTTACACAAAAAGCAAGAATTGGCGGTCAAGTATTGTTCTTAAGAACTGGAGAATATGCAGATGGTACAGTGGGTGAATTATTCATTGACTTAGCAAAAGAAGGTTCTACTTTACGTAGTTTAATGAACTGCTTCGCTATCTCTATCTCTGTTGGTTTACAATATGGTGTGCCATTAGAAGAATTCGTTGACAAATTTGTATTCACGAAATTTGAACCATCAGGAATGGTGGATCATCCAAATATTAAAACAACCACCTCTATCGTGGACTTTATCTTCCGTTCATTGGCTTATGAATACTTAGGCAGAACAGATTTAGTACATGTATTGGACAAGCCTACAGTAGAGAACTTAGGAGAGGAGGGAGATATCACCCTTGTGGGAAAGCCTGAATTGAGTAGCATTCGTGTGACTGCACCTGCAGCTCCAACTGCTACTGCTCCAGCTGCAAAAGCAAATGTAGCAGCGGCTGTAAACGAAGGTGGTTCAATGGACAACGTAACTGCAGCCGCTAAGAGCATGCAAAGCGATGCGCCAGCATGTAGCACTTGTGGACATATCACTATTCGTAGCGGTACTTGTTACAAATGTTTGAACTGCGGCACAAGCATGGGATGTAGTTAAAAATATCCTCTGAAAATCTTAAATCCCCACCCATTAATCGGGCGGGGATTTTTTGTTTCATTATTTAATGCTTTTCAAGCACAAAATCTTTCATGTAAAAAATGAAATGCATTCATAAAATGCAGTAAATTCATAGTTCAAATTATCACTAGAAAAACGATTGCATTATGTCTGATTTTCAAGTTAAAGTAGCACCAAAAACATATGACGCTGTCATAGTAGGTTCTGGTGCTGGTGGAGGCATGGCTGCTTATGTATTAGCAAAAGCAGGTTTGAAAGTATGTCTACTAGAAGCAGGTCCAGATTTTGATCCTGCAAAACATTCTGCACAATTAAAAAATCCATGGGATTCACCACGTCGTGGAGCAAGTTCAAAATATCGACCATTCGGAGAATTTGATGGTTGTTTTTGGGGATGGGATATCGATGGCGAACCTTATACGCAAACAAAAGGTTCCGATCATTTTGATTGGTGGAGAGCAAGAATGGTGGGTGGTCGTACGAACCACTGGGGACGTATCTCTTTGAGATTTGGTCCAAAAGATTTTAAAAGAAAAAGTATCGATGGCTTAGGAGATGATTGGCCAATAGGCTATGAAGACGTGAAGCCATACTATGATAAAATTGATAAGTTAATTGGTGTATACGGAACGAACGAAGGTTTGGAAAACGATCCAGATGGTATTTTCTTACCTCCGCCAAAACCACGTCTACATGAATTGATGTTTAAGAAAGCGGCTACAGGAATTAATATCCCAGTAATCCCTTCTCGTTTATCAATTTTGACCAAGAAAATAAATGACGAACGTGGTGCATGTTTTTATTGTGGTCAATGTAATCGTTCTTGTAAAGTGTATGGTGATTTTTCTTCTTCCTCTGTTTTGGTTAAGCCAGCAGTGATGACAGGAAATGTGGATTTAATCACTGGTGCGATGGCGCGTGAAGTATTGACAGATAATGAAGGAAAGGCAAAAGGTATTTCTTATGTCAATAAAACAGATAAACAAGAATATCAAGTCAATGCAAAAATTGTAATACTGGGTGCAAGTACATGTGAAACTGCTCGTTTATTATTGAATTCAAAATCACAAAAACATCCTAATGGTTTAGCGAATAGTTCTGGTGTTGTTGGGCACTATCTACATGATTCAACAGGCGCTGCATTGGGTGGTGTGATTCCAAATTTAATGGGTCGTAAGCGTTATAACGAAGATGGTGTGGGTGGTATGCACGTGTATACACCATGGTGGTTGGATAATAAAAAATTAGATTTCCCACGTGGCTACCATATTGAATATTGGGGTGGCATGAGTCAACCTAGTTATGGATTTGGCATGGGCACGCAGGGATTGAATGGAAAGTTCCAAGTCAATGGAAAAACAAAAGAAGAAGGTGGCTACGGTAGCTCATTAAAAGAAGATGTTCGTTTCTTCTACGGTGCTAGTGTAGGTATGGGCGGACGTGGAGAAGCAGTGCCACGTTTTGAAAACCATTGTAAGATTGATCCAAATGTAGTAGACAAATATGGTATCCCTGTGTTGAATTTTGATTGTAAGAATTCAGAATATGAAATCAAACAAGCAAAACACATGAAGGAAACCTTTCGTGAAATCATGCATGAAATGGGCGCGGTGATTACTTGGGGTGATCAAGATGATGCAAGTAATAATTATGGATTATCTAATCCTGGAAACATTATTCATGAAGCTGGCACAGTGCGTATGGGTGCAGACAAAAAAACAGCACCATTAAACGCATGGGGTCAAGCATATGATTGTAAAAATTTATTCTGTGTAGATGGCTCTGTATTTACGTCTCAAGCAGACAAAAATATTACTTGGACCATCTTAGCATTGTCCATGCGTACATCAGAATATATTTTGGATCAGTTACAGAAGCAGAATCTATAACTGTCATTGTTGAAATTTATTAATTAAATGATTTTGTTAAACTAAAAATTATGGACAGAAGAAAATCCATCAAAGCGTTGATTCTTGGTACCGTTTCTGCAGGCGTAGTTTTAGATGCTTGCAAGAGCGAGAAGACAACTGTGACCGAATACAATCTGGATGATAGAATGCAAGAAGAAAAGGATTACTTGGTGAAATTGAATGCGGAACCAAAGTTCTTTGACGAGCATGAAATGGCAACCATTATTGTATTGGGGGATATCATTATGCCAAAAGATGAGACAAGTGGTTCTGCGTCAGAAGCAAAAGTGCCAGAATTTATTGAATTCATTGTGAAAGACATGCCAGAACATCAAGTACCTGTAAGAGGTGGCTTAAGATGGTTGGACTTGCATAGTTTTAATAAGCATGGCAAGTCTTTTGTAAGCTGCACACATGAGCAACAAATTGGCATAGTAGATGAGATTGCTTACCCTAAAAAAGCAAAACCAGAAGTGGCACAAGGAGTTAGCTTCTTTAATAAAATGAGAGACTTAGTGACTACTGGGTTTTATACTTCTGAAATTGGCGTGAAAGACCTTGGCTATATGGGTAATGTGCCGAATCAATGGCAGGGTGTACCAGATGATGTCTTGAAACAATATGGACTCGCTTATACAGAGAAAGAACTCAAGGAATGTATTTAAGAAAAAGGCCCCAAATATTTGGGGCCTTTTTTATGTTCAGTTGTTTCTGTTTTATTTATTGCGCTAAGCAATGGTGCTTCCGGCAGCGATCGCTTCGCTAGGGCTCACAAAGTATAATTTACCAGCTGCATCTTCTGCCATTAAAATCATTCCTTTACTTTCGATACCGCGCATTTTGCGTGGTGCTAAGTTGGCTACGATTGTAACTTGTTTGCCCACGATATCTTCTGGATTAAAATGCATTGCGATACCTGAAAGAATTGTTCTTTGTTCAAAGCCAAGATCAACCAATAGTTCTAATAATTTATCTGCTTTCTCTACTTTCTTAGCTTCGATGATGGTGCCTACACGTAAGTCTATTTTACCAAAATCATCAAATACGATTTCAGGTTTTAAAGCATTGTCTTTTGTGTTTTCTACTGCTGCGGTATTTTCCATAGTTGTTTTTTTAGCTGCTACATTCGCCTGTAACTGTGCTAATTCTGCTTCAATTTCTTCGTTCTCAATCTTTCTGAATAATAATTCTGGGGCACGCAAGCTGTAACCCACTTTTAATAAGTCAAATCTGCCTGCATTTTCCCAATCCAACATTTTATCTACCACTTTCATCATGTAACACATTTTCTTTGCAGTAAATGGAACGAAAGGTTGTGCAAGTATCGCAAGGTTAGCACACAATTGTAAACAACAATGCATCGTGTTGTCAATGATCTTTTGTGCATCTGGATTTTGATCCAATGTCTTTGCAACAATCCAAGGTTCTTGTTTTTGCATGTATTGATTTCCTTTTCTAGCAAGGTCAATCAATTCAAATTGTGCTTCTCTAAATTTATATTGCTCTAATAAATTTGTAATCTTTTCTTTGGATACTTTAACAGCTTCCATCATGCCTTTAAAGCTATCAGTCGCATTCTCGCTTGCGTCTTCTGCAGCAATTAAATCGGTATGGAATGGAGGTACTTTACCATTGCATAATTTGTGCATCAATACCCAGGTTCTATTCACAAAATTTGCAAAAATGCTTACTAATTCACCATTTACTGATTCCTGAAATCCTTTCCATGTAAATTCACTATCCTTAGACTCAGGTGCAATGGAAGTTAGGTAAAAACGTAAACTATCGGCTAAGCCATCTCCGCCGTTTTCTTTTTTAATCCATTTATTAATATAGTCATCCATCTCGATGCTCCATCCTCTAGAAGTACTCATTTTATCTCCTTCTAAATTCATGAACTCATTCGCAGGTACATTTTCTGGTAAAATATGTCCGTTCAATTTCAACATAACAGGGAAGATGATGCAATGGAAAACAATATTGTCTTTCCCAATGAAGTGCACCAATTTTGTTTCCTTATCATTCCAATAGGGTGACCAATCTTTGTTATTATTAATGGCCCATTGTTTCGTTGCACTGATATAACCTATAGGTGCATCAAACCAAACATATAATACTTTTCCTTCTCCACCTTGTACGGGTACTTTAATGCCCCAATCTAAATCGCGGGTAACGGCTCTTGGTTGTAAACCGCCATCAATCCAGCTTTTACATTGTCCTACCACTGCAGGACGCCAATCGTTTGCGTGCTCTTTTAATATCCACTCGCGTAAGAATGCTTCATGTCTATTTAATGGAAGGTACCAATGTGTTGTTTCTTTTTTAATCGGTGCTTGACCACTTAATGTGCTCACTGGATAGATCAATTCTTCTGGACTTAAAGTCTTGCCACATTTTTCACACTGATCGCCATAAGCTTCTTTATGACCACAACTTGGGCAAGTGCCCTTGATGTATCGGTCCGCTAAAAAAGTATTGGCAGCTTCGTCAAAATATTGCTCAGAAGTTTTTGTTTCTAAATCACCCTTCGCTTCTAAGTTCTTGAAAAAGTCCGAAGCAGTTTCATGGTGCAATGGGTCACTTGTTCTGTGGTAGATGTCAAATGCAATCCCAAGGTCCTTGAAATTTTGTTCAATGATTGGATGGTATTTATCAATAATTTCTTGAGCGGTCGTGCCCTCTTTGGTTGCTTGGATAGGAATCGCTGTTCCGTGTTCATCACTACCACATACAAAAACAACATCTCTTTGTTGGGCTTTTAAATAACGTACATAGATGTCAGCTGGTAAATAAGCACCCGCTAAATGGCCAATATGCTTTAAACCATTCGCATAAGGAAGTGCTGCTGTAATCAAATATCTTTTTGGCGTGTTCATTCCTGCAAAAGTACTTAATATTGCGGTATGATTCAACCTCCTAGTTTGTTGCCTGGTAACAGAATTGGCATCCTTTGTCCAGCCGGTTCAATCCCAATGGAAAAAGTGACTATTTGTGTGCAAATCCTTGAGTCCTGGGGGTATCAGGTACATATTGGTAAGACGGTCGGTACTAAATTTGGCCATTTTTCGGCCTCAGATATAGATCGCCAAAACGAATTGCAATCTATGCTGGATGATGCTGAAATTCATGCAATTTTATGTGCCCGTGGTGGGTATGGTTTGAGTAGGATTGTTTCGAGCTTAGATTTTAATAAATTTAAAGCAAATCCAAAATGGGTGATTGGCTTTAGCGATATCACTGTATTACATGCTGCCATTCAAAAGCAAGGGATTCAAAGTATTCATGGACCCATGTCTGCGGCTTTTGGCAAAGGGGATGTTGGACTTCCATTTATCAATGCTTTAAAATCAATATTAGAAGGGGAGACTTTACCCATAGCCGCAAAGCCACATACAGCCAACCGTCTTGGAAGTTCCAAAGGGCAGCTAGTTGGTGGTAATCTTTGCCTTTTCACGCATTTAATTGGCAGTGAAAATCAAGTGGATACCAATGGCAAGATTTTATGCATCGAAGATGTAGGGGAATATCATTATAATGTGGATAGAATGCTAATTCAGTGTAAAAATGCTGGTTTATTGGATGGATTGGCAGGCTTGGTGGTAGGTGGATTTACAGATATGAAGGATAGTGCTGCAGATTTTGGTGAAACAGTTATTGAAATTATTCAGCGTTTAACTAAAAATACGGCTTACCCAATTTGCTTTGATTTTCCAATCAGCCATGATTTGGAAAATAGGCCAATTCAGTTAGGCGGAAGCTACCATCTTTCAGTGACCGATCAAGGCACTCTTTTAACAAAAATCTAAAGCCTTCGATACAATTATACATTAAATTTGTATTCTAAATTGTATCCTATGCTAAAATCATTTTTATCTATTGTCGCTATTATTTTGGCAGGTCTGCAAGGTGTTGCAGCACAGTCTTATGTATTGTCTGGTGTCGAAAAAACAGATAAAGACCAGATGCAATATGAGGTATTGGGAAAAGTTGCTGGGAAGTACTGGATTTACAAGAACAATGAAGGCATTGCAACAATCGCACAATACAATGAGCAAATGCAATTAGTGCAACAAAACGACTTAGCGTTTTTACCAAAAAAATTGAATGCGATTGAGTTTGTAACTAAATTCAATAGGGTGTTCGCTTTTTATCAATACCAAGAAGCAACTACTTTATATGCAATGGTTGCAGAAATTGACGAAAAAGGACAATTGGTTGATGCGCCAAAGGTAGTAGATACCGCAGAAAAAATAAGACCAGGCGCGGGCACAAAAGTGTTCAATTTGGTTGAAAGCGAAGACAAATCAAAACTGCTTATGTTCAGTGTCAATACAACCAATCCTGCTTCTATTAAAATTAAAGTCATGGCTTTGAGTACACCTTTTGGCTTGAACAATGAAGCATCGATTAATATCAATGCTCAAAATAAAAAAAGTCATCTTTCGGATTTTGCCCTTGACAATAAAGGAAATTTATTTTGTTTAAGAAATGTGGAACAAGCCAATGCTGCACCTATTGTTAGCTTATTATATATGGCTGCAGACGGATCAGAAGTAATTGAAACACCTATCGTAAATAACAGTTTGATATTAGATGACATTCGTTTAAAAATTAACAATACGAATGGGACGGTTTTGATTAATTCTTTTTATGCATCTGAAAAGAAAGGCTCAATAGAAGGCATGTATTCTTTTATATGGGATATAGCGAATAAGCAAAGTCTATCAATCAATGCAAATCGTTTTACCGATGCAATGAGGGATGCAGTAACGGATAAGAAAAATTTAAGAAAAGCGTTCAATGATTTTTATTTTGATCAAGTGCAGCCAAACGCGGATGGAGGTTTTACTATTTTTGCAGAAGCTGCTTCTACAAATTCAAATAGAAATATGTTCTCAAGATGGGATTATTTTTGGGGCGGACCTTTCTATAACCCATTTATTTTTAGCTATTGGAATAGGCCTTTTGGATTTTATCCTTGGTCAAGATTTGGATGGGGTATGATGCGCCCATGGGGTTGGGGGCCAGGATGGGGACTAGGCTGGGGCTGGGGTTGGAATAGTTGGATGATGCAGCCTTTCGGCGGATTTGGCTATCCATCCATAACCTACACGGCTGGCAAAATTGCTGTATTGACTTTTGATGCGAAAGGAAATATTCAAACAGTAAAAACAATCGATAAGAGACAATCAGATATGAATGTGGATCAATTTATTGGTTACGGTAAAATCAACAATGCTGCAGGTACAAATTTCTTGTACTATCAAAAATCAAAAGGTATAAAACAAATTGTGCATCATCAATTGAATAGCGAAGGAAATATCGTGTTGGGTAAGCCTATTTTATTGAATGAAAAACAAATAGAATGGATGCCAAGATCTTTAAAGCAAGTAGGGGAAAAAGAAGCAATCTTGCCCTATCAAACTAAAGGCAAATTGGGATTTGCTAAAATTACGATCCAATAATCATGGTTTTTTTATTCAAGGATAGATCGGATATTAATTTGCTTTTTTTAGTAGTACTGAGTGTGCTTGTGCATTTTCATTTTTATTGGGAAGCGCCAATTGTAATAGCGAATCCTTCCGATGGTTTATTGGCTTATTTGTTGTTTCATTATATAAAGCCTTTGCCACCATTGGTTTTGATCCTGCTTTTTCATTTTATAGTAATCATACAGGCATTAAGATTGAATATTTTATTGAGTAGATTTAAAATGTTTCAACACATAAGTTATTTGCCTGCTTTTACATTTGTATTGCTTACTGCTTTGTTTCCTTTTTGGGATGCAATTAGTTCTGGTTTGATTGCGAATGCTTTGATCATTTGGATTTTAGTAAAATTAAATCGTCTGTACGATCAAACACAGCCAAAAACAGTAGAGTTTAATATTGGGTTAATTGTTGGGTTTTCTATTTTGATGTATGAGCCAATTGCCATTTTAATACCGGTTGTAATTTTTGCTTTAGCCATTATCAGGCCCTTTAGGTTAGCAGAGTGGTTGGTGTTAATGATGGGAATTTTGCTGCCTTTTTATTTTATTTTCACCTACGTATTTTTGACAGATTCTGCTGCCGCATTTACTGCTTTTTTACCCAGATTAGATTGGAAAAATCCATTATTAGGAATGGACTTAAAAGCAGGTATTTCTTTGATTTTTATTGCGGTACAATTGTTAATCGGTTTCTACTTCTGGCAGGAGCAGCAAAATAGATTTATTATCCAGGTAAGAAAATACTGGGGGGTGATGTTATTGACCTTATTAGTAACTTTATTCCAACCCATTTTATTCTCCTCCCAAGCTTTATATGCCTCTGCGATTGTTTTGGCTCCTTTGGCGAGTTTTATAAGCTTTTGTTATGCTGGTCCTAAGCAGTTATTGATTCCCAACGTTTTATTTTGGATCTCTGCTGGTCTGATTGTGTATAACCACCTTGTATAAGTGTAGAATTTCGGCTATTTAGCAAGGCATATTTAAGTACCTTTGTACCTCAATTTTACTCATTTATTAAGCTTAATACTATGAAATTCGGCGTATTGGTATTCCCTGGATCAAATTGTGATAGAGACATGCAAGATGCTTTGGAAAAAGATCTTGGATTCGAAGTACAAATGCTTTGGCATAAGGATAATGATTTGTCTCATTTTACGACCGATGATTGCATCGTTTTGCCAGGGGGATTTTCATACGGAGATTATTTGCGTTGTGGCGCCATTGCAAAATTTAGCCCAATGATGCAGTCGGTGATTGAATTTGCAAACAAGGGCGGAAAAGTATTGGGTGTTTGTAATGGCTTCCAAATTTTATGCGAATCTGGTTTATTGCCAGGTGCATTATTGCAAAATGCAAATCAACAGTTTATTTGTAAAAACGTATTTATAAAATCAGATAATAGTGGACCATTGCAAATTCCTATCGCGCATGGCGAGGGGAGGTATTTTGCAGATGATGCGACTTTGGCTAGTTTAGAAAAAAATAATCAAATCATTTTCCGCTACTGTGATGAAAATGGAAATATTGGTGGTGCAGCTAACCCAAATGGTGCCATTAAAGACATAGCAGGTATTTGCAATGCAAATAGAAATGTATTTGGTATGATGCCGCATCCTGAAAGAGCGACTAATCCTGCTTTAAATAATACGGATGGTGTAAAAGTATTTGAATTATTAGGTTTATTAAAAACCGCAGCGGCATTATAAAGAATCGAGCACTTTTAGTCACAAATTTTCTTGTACGCATTTAAAAAAGATTGAGATGAAAAAAATAATCCTTGCTATAATCTTGTTGGCTTTTACTATTAATAGTCATGCTCAAAAATTGGCGCCTGTAAAATGGGCATATCAAGCTGTTAAAACAGGCGATAAGCAATACAATATCATTATTACTGCAAATGTGGATGCGCCTTGGCATATCTACTCTCAGTTTGTAAAAAAAGGGCCCGTGCCAACGACTATACAATTTGCAAAAAATCCATTGGTCTTATTAAAAGGAGCCACAAAAGAAGTAGGTAAATTAGAAAAGAAGTTCGATAAAAATTTTGATGCGGTTATAGGTTCTTTTGGAGGAAAGGTTCAGTTTATTCAGGCCATTACTTTAAAAGTAGCTACAAAAACAAAATTAACCGGCACCATTGAATATATGGTTTGCAATGAGGAAAGATGCTTGCCTCCTACAAAGCAAAGTTTTGAAGTGGATATTCAATAGTCATTGATTTTAATCACCGTCGCCAAAGGTTGCGATCTCAAAAAATATTCATGCGAAATTTATTCCTAACAATGATAGCGCTGATCTTAACTGTAACGCAGTTAAATGCGCAAGCAGATAGTATTGCAAAAGCTACCACAAAGATCAAAGCAATCAATGATTCAACTTACGCTGTTCAAGTTCATATACAAGTGGAGGAAGGTTGGAAAGTGTATGACGCGAATGCAGAAGGGGTAGAAGCGCCAATTTTAAAATATACGCTAGAAACAGTAGAGTCAATAAACAAACCACAATATTCTGTTAAGTCTATTGAAGAAAAAGACCTTCTATTTAATGAAGCAAAGTCTTTCCCAGGATCTTTTGATATCACTGAAGAGCTTGTGTTACATGGTTTCCAGCCAGACAGTTTAAAAGGTGTCGTAATTATCAGTGTAGGGAAAGGCAGTTCTTTTTATGTACTTGAATTACCTATTGCAATGCCGCTAGCGCATGGACAAAAGAGTAATCAATTTAATATCTTGTTACCAGAGTCTGCACGCAATGTAGCTGATGGTGCTTGTGGCACAACTACATCAAGTTCAACAGATGCCAGTGGCGCATGGGGTGTATTTTTATTAGGATTTCTTGGGGGCTTAATCGCATTGGTTACGCCATGTGTATTTCCGATGATTCCTGTAACAGTATCTTTTTTCACAAAGAGATCAAAAACGAGAAAACAAGGTATCCAAAATGGCTTAATATACGGGTTGAGTATTTTCTTAATTTATGTATTAGCAAGTGTGCCTTTTCATATTGTTGGTAATGTACAACCAGAAATTTTCAATAGTATTTCTACCAATGCCTGGTTGAATATCGCCTTCTTCGCCATTTTTATCTTTTTTTCCATTTCCTTCTTTGGTTATTTTGAAATTAGTTTACCTTCTGGTATTGCCAATAAGGCGGATGCAAAGAGTGGCTTAGGAAGTTTGGGAGGTATCTTTTTTATGGCAATTACTTTGGCCATCGTTTCATTTTCTTGCACAGGTCCAATATTGGGTACTTTATTAGTAGGCTCTCTACAAGGAGGCGCTTGGGCTTTAACACAAGGGATGGCTGGTTTTGGTATGGCATTAGCTTTACCATTTACTTTATTTGCGATCTTCCCTCAATGGCTTCAAAGTTTACCTAAGTCTGGTGGCTGGTTAGATACAGTAAAAAAAGTATTGGCATTTGTTGAGTTAGCATTAGCGTTTAAATTTTTATCGAATGCAGATTTAGTTCAACATTGGGGACTCTTAAAAAGAGAGGTATTTATTGGTATCTGGATCTTCATAAGCCTTGGCTTGAGTGCTTATCTTTTTGGATTTTTATTACTACCACACGATGTCAAAGGCGCTAAGATTGCTGTAGGAAGAAAAGCATTGGGGGTGCTTGCTTTATTTTTCGCCATTTATTTAGGAGCTGGCTTAGCCCCTAAAAATGCAAATAACTTAAAATTATTAAGTGGTTTCCCTCCGCCAACACATTATAGCTTATTTGCTACAGATAGCGCAAGTCATGGTCTAAAGGCAGACGTTGTGAACGATTATACCAAGGCCTTGTCCATGGCGCGTGCGCAACAAAAACCAATCTTAATTGATTTTACAGGATGGGCATGTGTCAATTGTAGAAAGATGGAGGAGCAAGTATGGACAGACCCTTCGGTACAAAATTTCATCAAAGAAAATTTTATTTTATTATCCTTATATGTAGATGACCGTGCAAAACTTCCAGTAGCAGAACGTTTTGTTTATACAACTCAAGCTGGGCAGCAAAAAGAAATTAATACGGTGGCCGATTTATGGGCAACTTTTGAAATAGAGAATTTCAATCAATCTTCTCAACCATTATATGTAGTGTTAAGTCCAGATCAAGTAATACAATCTAATCCTATTGGCTATACACCAGATATCCAACAATATTTGGATTGGTTAAAATGCAGTGCTAAGAAAAAATAAAATTTTGAAATATAAATAAAAAGAGAAGGCCCCGATCCGGGGCCTTCTCTTTTTTATGCTTGAACGCAAATTGTCCATAAGCTACATGGTCATCCCACGCTCGTTCATCATCTTTCTTAAGTTAATCAAGCCATAGCGCATTCTTCCCAAAGCTGTATTGATACTACAATTGGTTAAAGTAGCAATTTCTTTAAAACTTAAATTAGCGTAGTGTCTTAACACTATAATTTCTCTTTGTTCTTCTGGTAATAAATCAACTAACTCTTGGATGTTCTTATGTGTTTGTGCACGAGTCATTTTATAATCGGCAGAATGATCGGTATGCTTAATCACTTCAAATATATCTTGGTCGTCACTTGTCTTGATTACAGGAGTACGTTTTACTTTTCTAAAATGATCTACACAAAAATTGTGCGCAATTCTTAAAGCCCAAGGAAGGAACTTGCCTTCTTCGGCATATTTTCTTTGCTTTAAGTTGTCAATAATTTTGATAAAAATTTCTTGTATTAAATCTTCAGCCAAATAACTGTCTTTAACCATAAATAAAATGGTGTTGAAGATTTTTTCTTGGTAACGATCAATCAAGGCATCAAAAGCATGGTTGTTACCATCTTGAAAAGATTGGATCAATTCGTTGTCTGTCAGTTCAACTACTTTGTTCATGTTTGTTTTTTATAGGTTGTTCTTAGGTCAGGTAGTAGGGTCTACCTAGGATTAGTTTTGGAAAATTACTAGCTTATTGTACCCGATTCGTGATTGTGGGAAACAAGAAAAATGTTTCAAGGATATCCACATCCCATTTTTTGAAATAATATTTGGCTCTAACGCAACCAATTAGACCTCGATGGTGTTATTTTGTGGTATGGCTGTAACTAAGAATGATCAAGCGAAAAAGGGGATAGATTCCATCGAAGTGGTGGGCGCAAGGGTGCATAATTTAAAGAATGTATCTGTTGAATTTCCAAGGAACCAATTTATAGTGGTTACTGGGGTTTCTGGTAGCGGCAAGTCCTCCTTGACGATTGACACCCTTTTTGCGGAAGGGCAGCGTAGGTATGCCGAAAGCTTATCTTCCTATGCTAGACAGTTCATGTCCAGGATGGGCAAGCCAGATGTAGATTATATCAAGGGTTTATGCCCAGCTATTGCCATCGAGCAAAAAGTGACTACGCGAACTCCAAGAAGCACGGTGGGAAGTATGACAGAGATTTATGAGTATTTAAGGGTCCTGTTTGCTAGAATCGGTAAAACCTATTCTCCCATTAGTGGCAAGGAAGTGAAAAAGCAGGATGTACAGGATGTACTTTCTTTTATAGAAAAAGGGAAGATCGGGGATAAGATGGTGCTATTGGTCTCCTTTAAACAACATGCAAAAAGAGATATTCAAGAGGAATTGAATATTCTCATGCAAAAAGGATTTGCACGTATTTATTTAAGAGGCACAAAGACTGCACCTGAAATCATAAGGATTGAAGATGCATTGAATTGGAATAAAAAAGAATTGCAGCAAAATTTCAAAGACAAGGAAATTTATATTTTGATAGATCGTGTCGTTGTCAAATCTTTTGAGGAAGATGATATTCACCGATTGACAGACTCTATTGGTACCGCGTTTTACGAAGGTGAAGGCATCGTTTGGGTAGAGCAGAACGAAACTAATTTAGTCAGCTTTAATAATAAGTTCACTTTAGATGGAATTGAGTTTGACGAACCAAGTCCAAACTTATTTTCATTCAATAACCCATATGGCGCCTGTCCAAAATGCGAAGGCTATAGCCAGGTTTTAGGGATAGATGCCAACTTGGTCATACCCAACCCACATTTATCGGTATATGATGGCGCGGTGGCACCATGGAAAGGCGAAAAATTGTCATGGTGGAAGGATCAATTTGTAAAGGAAGCGGGGAAAGCAGGTTTCCCTATCCACCAACCCATTCTTAAATTAACAAAAGCACAATTAGAGCAGCTTTGGAAAGGGGTGGGCAAGGCGTATGGAATAGATGATTTCTTTAAAGATGTAGAAGCACATTTATATAAAGTACAGTTTCGTGTTTTATTAAGCAGGTACCGTGGCAGAACAGATTGCCCAGAGTGTAAGGGTTATCGACTTCGTAAGGAAGCATTGTATGTGAAAATTGCGGATCAACATATTGGTCAATTATGTGCTATGCCTGTGAAGGATTTGCAAGTTTGGTTTAATGAATTGAAATTGAATCCAACTGATACTGTGATTGCAAAACGTGTGTTGATGGAAATTGAACAACGCATACAAACCTTAATGGATGTAGGTTTAGGTTATTTAACTTTAAGTCGTTTGGCCAATAGTTTGAGTGGAGGAGAGAGTCAAAGAATTCAATTAACAAGGTGCTTGGGAAGTAACTTAACCAACTCTTTATATATTTTGGATGAGCCTTCCATAGGTTTGCATTCAAGAGATACAGAAAGATTAATTAAGGTCCTTCAAAATTTAAGAGACCTTGGAAACACCGTTGTAGTGGTGGAACATGACGAACAGATCATGCGCGAAGCGGATCATATTATTGACATGGGGCCATTGGCAGCGCATTTAGGTGGAGAAGTGGTCGCTGTTGGAAATGCGGCGAAGTTGATGAAGGATAAAAATAGTTTAACGGGTAAATATTTGAATGGCACATTGTCGATCCCGGTACCTGCAAAGACAAGGGCTACTAAACATAAAATAAAATTAGAAGGAGCATTTTTACATAATTTAAAAAACATTGATGTTGAATTTCCATTACAATGTATGACGGTTGTTTCAGGTGTAAGTGGAAGTGGTAAAACGACATTAGTGAAGCAGGTTTTATATAATGCATTATTAGATGCAAAACAATTACCCACAGAAATTAAGGGAGGATTTAGTGCGATAAAAGGAGACTTGCATTTGTTTGATCAAATAGAAATGGTAGATCAAAATCCAATTGGGAAATCCTCAAGAAGTAATCCTGTTACCTATATCAAAGCCTATGATGCTATTAGAGATATCTATTCTAAACAAGCATTGTCAAAAATAAGAGGCTTCTTGCCAAAGCATTTTTCATTCAACGTAGATGGTGGAAGATGTGATACATGTAAGGGAGAAGGAGAACAATTAGTAGAGATGCAATTCTTGGCAGATGTACATTTGGTATGCGAGGATTGTGGCGGAAAAAGATTTAAAGAAGCAGTGCTTGAAGTGCAATACAAAGGAAAGAATATCCATGATGTATTGGAGATGAGTGTGGATGAAGCTATTGAGTTTTTTAGTGAAGAAAAAAATGTTGTCTTGGCTATAAGTCCATTACAAGAAGTTGGATTGGGCTATGTGAAACTAGGTCAAAGTAGTAGCACCTTAAGTGGTGGAGAAGCACAGAGGGTGAAGCTAGCTAGTTTCTTAGGAAAAGGAAAGGCGAGTAGTAAAATGTTATTCATCTTTGATGAACCAACTACTGGTTTACACTTTCACGATATCCATAAATTATTAAAAGCATTTAATGCATTGATTGATCAAGGTCATTCCTTGATTGTAGTGGAGCACAATACAGATATTATTAAATCGGCAGATTGGGTAATCGACATGGGACCCGAAGCCGGCGTTAATGGAGGTACAGTCGTTTATGCTGGTGTGCCATCTGGATTGGCTAAATGTAAAGCCTCGCAGACAGGGAAGTACTTAGGCTAGATTCTATGTAACATATTGAAAAACAATTTATTACAAATTAAAAATTTGTCTTTCTTAGATTATTATGTGTTAAATTTATGTAACTGAAAAATAGTTGCATAAATTTGTATGACAAAGAAAGATAAACTACTCGAAAGATTCTTAAGTATACCTAAGGATTTTACATACAATGAGTTAAAAACAATGTTAAGTGGATTAGGATACAAAGAATACCAGTTAGGGAAAACCTCTGGATCAAGGGTATTATTCTTTAATGATTACATAGGGCATGAAATTAAAATTCACAAACCGCATCAAGGGAATATCATTAAACCATACTTGATGAAGTATAACTATGAAAATTTAAAAGAAAGAATTTTATGAAAAATACATTAAACTATAAAGGCTTTATTGGATCTGTAAATTATTCTGATGAAGACCAGGTTTTATATGGTAAAATTGAAGGTATTAATGATTTGGTTACTTATGAGTCAACTGAAGTTGGCGACCTAATTAAACAATTTAAGATTTCAGTAGATGCGTATATTGAAAGCTGTAAACATTTTAATAAACCATTACTAAAAAGTTTTAAAGGATCATTTAACGTTCGTATTAAGCCAGAAATACATCAAAAGGCAGCTATGCTTGCAACCATGAAAGGGATTAGTTTAAACCAGTTGGTTCAAAAAGCTATAGAAAAAGAGTTAGAAGAGGCTTAAAAATAATTTCATATTTGGTTGGATAACTAAATAATTAGTTATAATATTGACTAAGAAATTAGTTATAATAGCAAATTGCCCAATATGAAGAAACTGACCCAAGCCGAAGAACAAATTATGCAAGCCTTATGGTCGCTCGATCAAGGAGGGTATATTAAAGATATTTTAGAAGTACTAGAGGCCCCAAAGCCACACCATAATACTGTGGCAACCTTACTTAAAATTTTAGTAGAAAAGGAGTTTGTTGGGATTCAAAATCCCAATAGGAATAATTTTTACCATCCACTTGTGAGTAAAGCTGCGTATTCAGGTAAAAGAATTGAAGGTTTGACCGAAAATTATTTTGAAGGTTCTTATGCAAATGTGGTTTCTTTTTTAGTTGATAAAAAACAAATGTCGATCGAAGATTTAGAATTGCTTTTGCAACAACTTAAAAATAAGCGCCATGACTAGTCAAACTATTTTATTCTATTTACTTAAAATGAGTCTAGTTGCAGGAATTTTTTATAGTTATTATTGGTTTTCATTGAGAGATAAAAAATTCCATCAATACAATCGATTCTACTTATTATCAGCATCCATATTAAGTTTGATTATTCCATTTTTACAATTAAATTGGTTTACCATAAAGCGGGCAGATGTTTTTGCTACTAATGACTTGCTTGCTTATGTTTTATATCAAAAAAAAGCAGTAGTTCAATCACAATCGATAGTAACAGCTTCAACCTTATCAATTTTTGTATTGTTACTTGGCGCTGTTTATTTGTTGACTAGGCTGTGTTTTAATCTTACTAAAATCTATCGTTTGAAACAAAAAGCCGAAGTGGTTCCTATGAACGGTTTTGATTTTATTAATACAGCTGAGGAAGAAGCGCCTTTTTCATTTTTAAATAATTTGTTTTGGAAAAAATCTATTTCATTAAATGCGTTAGCAGGACAACAAATTTTTAAACATGAATTAACACATATCCAAGAAAAACATACTTGGGATAGATTGTATTGTCAATTGATATCTTGTTTATTTTGGATGAATCCTTTTAATTGGCTCATTCAAAAAGAATTAGAGACCATACATGAATTTATAGCGGATGAAGCAGCTGTGGGCAATAATAATACTTCAGCATTTGCGCAGATGCTTTTGGAAACCCATTACGGGCATCATTTTTTAAATCCAACACATTCCTTTTTTTATGCTTCAATCAAAAGGCGTTTAGCCAATTTGAACACTGTCCAACATGCTAAATTTAGTTATGTTCGAAAATTAATGGGAATACCATTGCTATTTTTAATACTTGTTGGTTTTGCTATCAAAGTCAATGCAGAGGAAAGTATCATCAATGGATTAAATAAAATGGACGAAGTAGTTGTTCATAATGTGGTTTCGGACATTAGATTTGATTCAGTTCCGAAAGAAAAACTTGTAAAAAATAATTTGGTACGCAAAACCAAATTGAAACAATCTTTAAATACAGCTGTAGCAATTACTAAATTAGTAACGCCTTTAGAATCATCTTTAGCCATTTTAGACGGCGCATTTGTAACGCTCGATAAAATCAACCAGTTAGATCCAGATAAAATCAAATCACTAAATGTCTTAGATACAAAGACTGCGATTAAAAAATACGGATCAAAAGGGAAGTATGGTGCTATTGAAGTTGAAAGTCGCCCAGCTATCAAAAAGATCATCATGATGCGCGCGCCAAATAAACAAAGTGGCGAGCAAGTGAATCCTCTTTATGTTTTAAATGGACTTGCTGTGGAGTCAATTACATTTGATAGTTTAAAACCTAGTGACATTAAGGCGATTAATATCAAGAAAGGGGAAGAAGCAAAAAAGATGTTTGGTGAAAAAGGTAAAAACGGTGTCATATTTATAACTACAAAATGGCAATAACAAAATTATTTCGGTTTCTAATCTGTTTTGTTTGGTTGCTTTTATTCCAGACTGCCATTGGTCAGCCAATTGTAGAGAAGGGTTTGGTACTTGATAAATTAACCAATCAGCCTATCGCAGGTGCATCTGTTTTCATTAATGCAAGTGGTATTGGCGCAGTATGTGGCTCAGATGGTAGCTTTAATTTATCAAAGTTCATACAAGCCCAATTTGGACATCCTGTTTTAACCATCGTAGCGATGGGATATGAGACAGCGAATTTCAATCTAGCCAACCATAAAGGAACTGTTGTTATTTATTTGAATCCTATTGTTAGGGAATTAGAAACTGTTACAGTGACTGCAGCAGAAAAAAATGGTTGGGAAAAATATGGAAAGGATTTTATTGAAAGTTTTTTAAGCTATTCTGATTTTTCAAAATTATGTACGATTGAAAATCCTGAAGTGTTAAAATTTTATTACGATCCAAATACAAATACTTTAAGGGTAAACGCAAGAAAGCCACTTATTATACAAAACAAGGCCCTTGGTTATAAAATTACTTACTGGCTTGAAAGTTTTGAGCACAATTACAGAACAAGGATAATGAGCTATAGCGGGTTGACTTTATACGAAGATTTGATACGACCGAATAAAAGAAAAGCACAGGCTGCAAAATGGCTCAAAAATCGAGAAGCTGCTTATCAAGGCTCTGTGATGCATTTTATTCGTTCTGTACATGCTGGAAAACTTGCTGAATCTGGTTTTATCGTTAGACGACTAGAAAAAGTAGAAGGAAGTAGGAAAGGGAGATATAGTAATGTGGTGGATTCAAAAATTTTGGCAGAAGCTGATTTTTCAGATACGATTGAAGGGCAAAAAATCATTCAATTTCCTAACTACCTTTATGTGTTATACAATAAAGAATTAGAAGAGTTGCCTTATTTGGTTAAACTTAATCCGTTTAAAATGCCTAATCCAGCACCGCAAACAACTATCGTTCAATTGGTAGGGACAAGTGCGGTGGAAATATTTGCCAATGGACATATAGAGCCAGCTATTGCTTTTTTTCTTGAAGGTTATTGGGCCTATGAAAAATTGGACAAGCTATTGCCTTTAGATTATAAACAATAAAAATGTGGTTGATTTAAATTTTACAAATACCCCTACATTTCTATGTGGGGGTTCTTTTTATCTAATTCTATCTGCGCTCTTTACCAATTGTTCGTCTTGGTAAATTTTATAAGAAGCAATCAGTTGTAAAATTGGAATTAAAAATAAACAAGCAGATGCAAGGGTAAATCCGCCGCCTGGGTTTGCCTTTACAATGGTATAAATAATATATCCAATCAATCCTGATAGCATAAAATTCGCCAAGGTTACTTTTAATTGCAACATACGGTTGCCATATAAAAAGATGCTAATAAAAGACAAACAAGCGCTGAATGCTAAACTGATTAATGTGCTGTATTGGTTAGCACCATTAATTTCTAAAGCATTGGGAACTGGCGTATAATAAAAAGGCAATTTCAAAATTGCAAATGCCGCCGCACTAGCAAACAATAACCATAGGGTTTGTATTCTTTGTATCATATCCTAAAGTTAACCATTTTTGAGAATTCAGTACAAAAAATAGGCCCCTTCCTTTTAAGAAGAGGCCTATTTAAATTGTGCTACTTTAAACTAAAGTAGAAGAAAATTTATCCTAATTCTGGGTACAAGACAAATTGCTCCATAAATTTATTCACTTCTTTTCTAGTGTTTGCTAAAACTGTTTCGTTGTCTGCATTCATTAAAGCAGTATCAATGGCATCTACCACAAATGGGATATGACCTTCGTTCATACCTCTTGTTGTAATAGCAGCAACGCCAAAACGGATACCTGAAGTTACAAATGCAGATTTGTCGTCATAAGGCACCATGTTTTTATTAGCAGTGATATCTGCCATACCCAATACTTGTTCTGCTTTTTTTCCACTAATATTTTTATTTCTTAAATCAATCAACATTAAATGATTGTCTGTACCGCCACTGATGATTTCATAGCCTTTCGCAACAAATGCGGCAGCCATTGTTTGTGCATTTTTTTGAACTTGTTTTGCATAGACAGTGAATTCGTCAGATAGAATTTCACCAAATGCGATTGCCTTAGCTGCAATCACGTGTTCTAATGGTCCACCTTGAGTACCTGGGAATACAGCCATATCAATCACGTTGGACCATAATCTTAAATTACCTTTCACATCTTTTAATCCTAATGTATTCTCGCCGTCTTTTGCCATCATGATTACTCCGCCTCTTGGTCCACGTAATGTTTTATGTGTTGTTGATGTAACAAAATGACAATGATTGAATGGAGAACTTAATAATCCTTTTGCAATTAATCCTGCTGGATGCGCAATATCAGCTAAAACAAAAGCACCTACTTCATCTGCTACTTTACGAATACGCGCATAATCAATATCTCTACTATAAGCACTTGCACCACAAATTATTAATTTTGGCTTGTGTGTTCTTGCTTGACTTTCTAACATCTCATAATCAATCAAACCTGTTTCTTTAACCACTCCATAAAAATGTGGTTGATAAGTTTTACCAGAAAAGTTGACGGCACTTCCGTGTGTCAAGTGACCACCCATGCTTAAATCTAAACCTAGGATTGCATCACCAGGTTGTAAGATCGCTAACATCACTGCAGCATTTGCTTGCGCGCCACTATGTGGTTGTACGTTGGCATATTCTAAACCAAAGACTTCTTTTAATCTGTCAATGGCTAATTGTTCTGTTTTATCTACAATTTCACATCCACCATAATACCTTCTGCCTGGATACCCTTCGGCATATTTATTTGTCATTACACCACCCATTGCTTGCATTACTTGTAAACTTGTAAAGTTCTCTGAAGCAATTAGTTCAATACCACGTCTTTGACGGGCTAATTCTTGGTTGATAATGTCGAAAACAAGGGTATCTCTTTTCATAAGTATATTTTATAAATGATGGTGCAAAATTAATTCATTATCAGCCCTGCCCAAAGCTTTCTTTCAACAGTTATGTGTAGGAATATCCACATTTGTTGACTCTTTTGGTGAATTCCTATATTTGATCTTCATATAATGGCTATTACTAACAGTTATTTGCTATTTTTATCCTCCCCAAAAAAACTAAATGAATGAAGGCGATTATACCGGTTGCAGGAGCAGGAGCGAAATTAAGACCACATACCTATACACAGCCAAAGGCTTTGATTCCGATTGCGGGTAAGACTATTTTAAGTTTTATCGTTGATCAGTTAAAAGCAGAAGGCATCTCAGAATTTATATTTGTGGTGGGTTATTTAGGAGAGAAGATACAAGATTATGTAGAACAGACTTATCCAAACCTTACCACCCATTTTGTGTATCAGAATGATCGTCAGGGTACAGCACATGCGATACAATTAGCACAGAATATTGTGGGAGGAGATGAAGTTTTTATTGCATTAGGGGATACCATTTGTGAATATGATATTAAGGAAGTACTAGAAAGTCCAACTAGTATGTTGGGTATTCAGAAGGTAGATGATCCAAGACAATTTGGAGTCGCAGAAATCAATGAAGAAGGATTAATTGAACATGTAGTAGAAAAACCGTCTATTCCAAAAAGTAATCATGCTTTGGTGGGTTTATATAAAATCAAAGAATCCAATACTTTGTTTGAATGTTTTCAGCAATTGGTGAATGACAATATAAAATCAAACGGAGAGTATAATTTAACAGATGCATTGGATTGCATGATCAAAAAAGGAGTGGAGTTTAAATCCTTTAAAGTGAAAAACTGGTTTGATTGCGGGAAGAAAGAGACCTTGCTTGAAACCAATGCAGTGTTACTTAAAAAATCTGGTGGCTACGCCATTAATCCAGAATTATACACCAATAGTATCATCATCGCACCGGTAAGTATTGCAGATGGCTGTGTAATTGAAAATTCAATTATTGGCCCTCATGTAACCATTGGCAATAATACCACTATCAAAAGCTCTATTGTAAAGGATAGTATTATTGGCTCTTTCACTTCGCTTGACGAAGTAGTATTGGATAACTCATTGATAGGAAGCGATGCTGCTATCAAAGGCATGAGTCGTACTTTAAATATTGGAGACAATACCGAAATTGATTTCGGTTAGGCCTTATGAATTAAAGTAGAGTTCCCTTGCGCAACACAGGTTAATACTAAATCATTGATACATACATGTGCAGGTGTATTGGCTACAAACCAAATAGTATCCGCTATATCTTCTGGCTTAAGTGGTGTATAACCAGCATAAACCGCTTTTGCTTTTTCAGCATCTCCTTTAAAACGTACTAAAGAAAAATCAGTCTCAACTGCTCCAGGATGTATTGCTGTTACCTTTACTTGGTATTGTAATAAGTCAATTCTCTGTGCTTTGCTTATTGCATCAACTGCATGCTTGGTGGCACAATAAATATTACCGTCTTTGTATACTTCTTTAGCAGCGGTACTACCAATATTAATGATATGTCCTTTCTCTTTAATTAGATGCGGCAAAACTGCTTTTGAAGCGTATAACAATCCTTTTACATTGGTATCAATCATTGTTTCCCAATCTTCTATATTCGCTTGCTCAAAAGAGTCTCTTCCCAATGCAAGCCCTGCGTTATTAACTAAAATATTGACTGCCTGCCATTCTGCTGGCAAATTTTGTAAATTAGCAAAGACGGCATTTTTATCTTGAATATCAAAAGCTAAACATAAAGTTTTGATACCATAACTGGTTTCAAGTGATTTAGCTAGTTCGTCTAATTTTTCCTTTCTTCTTGCTGTTAAAATTAAATTCCAACCACCCGCTGCAAATTTTGTAGCGATGGCTTTTCCAAATCCTGCACTTGCGCCTGTAACTAAAATAATTTTTGACATGGTATTGTTTTTAAACTTAGTTGATACAACTAAGCGGTTTCTATGAATTGTTGAATAAATTGATTCACTTGGTCCGTCGCTTCAAGCATGCCCATATGACCCACTCCTTGAAGTACCAAGCTGTTTGATGAAGGTAATAATTTAATTTGTTCTAAACTATCTTGAATAGGAACGGCCAGGTCCTCGGTTCCTGCTAGCATCCAAACTGGGACAGTGGATTGTTGCAGCAAATGTGTAAATGCTTTTCGGTTGCGCATGGCAAAAACAAATTGGATCATTGCCTCCTTGCTAATTTCAGTGCCACTTTCAATGATGTCTTGTATTATGCCAGGATTATTTTTCTTAAATTCATTTGAAAAGAGGTTTGGCGTTGCTGTCTCAAGGTACTTGGATACGCCCCATTCTTCAATGAATTCTGCCACTTTCATTCTACTTACTTTTTTTGCTTCATTATCCTCGTAGGTAGTAGAATGTATTAATAACAATCCTTGCACGTGATTGATATAATAATCTGCAAAAGACAATCCTATATAACCACCCATGCTATGTCCTGCGATGTAGTAATATTCGATATTTAAATGATGCATTAATTCATGCAGTACTTCTACATACATCCTAATACTGGGTGCATGACTATGGTGGAGCGTTAGTGGCTTACATTGAACGCCTGGTATATTTGGTGCAATCACTCTATACTTTGAAGCTAAAAATTCAATTTGATGTTTCCATATGCAATGGTCTTCTCCAAATCCATGTATGAGTAAAATTGTTTTTACACCTGCACCGGCGTCAAAATAGGAGAGTTGATCTACGCCGTAATCGTAATGGTGCGTTGTAAGACTAAATGAATTTTGCATCTGCACCTCTTTTAATCAACCTGTAATTTAAGAACAAGGAGATAAGAATTAACAAATAGACTGAAATAGAAAAAGACTGAGGTAGCCAATTGCTTGTTAATAAAAGTCCTACGGCAGCAAAGAAAAATACTCGACCTAAATAGCCTGCCCAAACAGGACGAATATAATAGAAAACCAAAGTGGTCCAATAAAATGGGTGTAACCATAAAATATTCCAGTTTTCATGACATGCAGTGTGTAATGAAAACAAACTCATATACACTAAAAGTAAACCACCTAGACCAAAGCTGAAAAGTAAAATGGCGTCTAAAAATTTTGCAGTAAGTACAGACCATCTTGCATTCCATTTTGCTACAAACAAATACACTATAAAGAATCCAATAATAAAATAGATTGGATCTGATGGCTTGCTTGTTATTGGTCTTGAGAAGTCATAAGACGCTTCTCTAATCATTGTATTTGGTTGAGCAGCAATTTGGTCATACAACAACTCGGGTAAAAAACCAGCTTGCATTGCAGTTGGTGCTTTATCAGAAACGGCCCCTAATAATAAGTCTATCCCTAGTCCTATCCAAGGAATGTCCTGTTGATAAGGTGCTTCAACCACATGCGTTCTAAAGCTTTTAATTGTACTTGCAGGCACTTGGTTGGATGTAAATTGATAAAAGCCATCTTTTACCCGTGTTGTACAATTATCTGTAATGAAATTGTACAAATAATAACGATTACTACCTTCTAGATTTTTCTGTAAAGCATTTTGCCATTTTATTTTTTCGACATTGGTTAAAGAAAGAACTTGCTCTTTAATGCTTCTGCCTTCGTATTGATATTGTAATAAAAAGTTTTGAAAATATTCTGGAGATAAAAAGTATTGTAAGTTGCCTTTTACAAATTCAGCTAAAAAATTAGGTGTATTAAAATCGAATGTGCCAAAATTGTAAACAATATCCGTTTGCTGAACTGAGTCAACTATTCTAATAGCTGTATGACCCCAGGCAGTGTAAACATCTTCTCCTGGTGCACATGTAAGTATACTAATTTGTAATGCAGCCTTGCTACTATCTTGGGCCTTTAGCTCATTTGTACTCAACAAACTGAAAAAAAGCAAAGCAAAGATTTGCAAACAAAGTTTACGCATTGTATCTATTTATAACTGTAACTTATTTTCTGCTATAGTTTGGAGACTCTTTTGTGATGTCAATATCGTGTGCGTGACTCTCTCTCATGCCTGCATTGGTGATTTGTACAAAAGTTGCATTCTGTAAATCTTTTACAGTTTTAGCACCGCAATAACCCATGCCTGCTTTTAAACCACCCACAAATTGATAAATGATTTCCCCTAAAGTACCTTTGTAAGCAACACGCCCTTCAATGCCTTCCGGTACAAATTTCTTTGCATCAGCACCTTCTTGGAAATAACGATCGCCACTTCCTTGAGACATGGCACCAATACTGCCCATGCCACGGTATCCTTTGAATTTTCTTCCTTCATAAATAATTGTTTCGCCAGGACTTTCTTCAGTTCCTGCAAAAATGCTACCCATCATAACACAATTTGCACCAGCTGCTAAAGCTTTTACCATATCACCTGTATAACGAATGCCACCATCTGCAATGATTGGAATATTTTTTCCTTTTAATGCCTTGGCCGCTTCCATGATCGCTGTTAATTGAGGCACCCCTGCACCTGCTACGATTCTCGTGGTACAAATGGAACCTGGTCCAATACCTACTTTCACAGCATCTGCACCAGCTGCTGCTAAAGCTAGAGCGCCTTTACCTGTAGCAACATTACCAGCAATGACTGGTAGGTTTTTAAAATTCTTTTTGATCAATTTCAAAGCTTCAATCACTCCTTTGCTATGTCCATGTGCGCTATCCAATGAAACAATATCAACGCCTACACTTTGTAAAGCAGCTGCACGATCTAGAACATCTTTCGTGATACCCAATGCAGCACCAACTAATAAACGACCAATATTGTCTTTAGCTGCATTTGGGAATGCGCTTACTTGTAAAATATCTCTGTAAGTAATTAAGCCAATTAATTTTCCTTGTTTGTTTACAACAGGTAATTTTTCAATTTTATATTGGCGTAATATTTTTTCTGCTTTTTTTAAATCTGTTCCTTCTGGCGCAATGATTAAATTTTCTTTAGTCATCACTTCGCTTATCTTTCTTTTACGATCTGTTTCAAAACGTAAATCACGATTCGTAAGGATACCTACTAGTTTGTGGTTTTTGTCAACAATAGGAATGCCGCCAATTTTATTGTCACGCATTAAGTTCAATGCGTCACCAATTGTTGCTGTTACTTCTAAGGTAATTGGATCAACGATCATGCCACTTTCGCTTCGCTTAACTTTACGTACTTGCTCCGCTTGGCGTTCGATAGACATGTTTTTGTGTAAAATACCAATACCGCCTTCTCTTGCTAATGCGATAGCTAATTGCGCTTCGGTTACTGTATCCATTGCTGCAGACAATACAGGCACATGCAATTTGATATGCTTGGTCAATTGTGCGTGGATATTTACTTCGGAAGGGAGGATTTCGGAATAGGCGGGCATTAATAATACATCATCAAATGTCAAGCCTTGTCCAAAAATGCGGTTGGTAGAATTTCTTGTTGCCATAGGCAAAGATAGGGCAAGCCAATATTTAGGCAAAATCCTTTTTAGCGGTTACTGTAAAAAGCGCCTCCATGTGGTAGGATTAGGCCGTTCATTTCGAGGGTTAATAGATGAGATGAAAGTAATCCTACATTGAGCTTGAACTGATTAGCGAGTTGATCTCGATGAATTGGCCCTTTTTTTGCAATATGGTCTAAAATTGCTTGACAAATGGGAGAGAGGTCAACTAGTAGTGGTTTTTGAATATTTTTTTGGCTTTCTGATGTTGCCCAGCCAAGACTTTCTAATAATTGACTTGGGCTTTGATAAACTTGAGCCGTATTAGATTGTAATAAGGCAAGACAGCCGCTACTTTTTAAATCAGTTATCCTTCCTGGAACTGCAAATACTTCCCTGTTATAGCCTCTAGCCAAACCAGCAGTAATTAAACTTCCCCCTTTTGTATCTGATTCAATAACTATGGTTGCATCTGACATGCCAGCTACAATCCTATTTCTTTTTGGAAATTGAAATGGTAGTGGCGCAGTTTCTGTCGGATTTTCTGAAATTAGTCCACCATGGTCCATCATTTTTTTAGCTAATCTTTGATGTTGATTCGGGTAAATCGTATCTAATCCTGTAGCAGTCACACCCCAATTAGGGATTTTTAATGCACAAGCTTTTTGATGGACTAAGCCATCAATCCCTAATGCTAACCCACTTACAACACCTAAGTTCAAATAGGCAAGACCTTCTAATAAATCTTGAATAATTTTATCAGCATTAAGGCTATGGTTTCTGGTGCCAACAATACTTACTAAATAAGGCAGGTTCCATTTTCGAGAACCTTTTGAAAATAATATTGTGGGGGCATCATCACATTGAAATAAACGATTAGGATAAATGGCATCTTCCATAAATGTCAGGTCAATCCCAAGTTTAGTCATGGTTTCAATTTCTGCAGCCGCTGCTTTTAATGGCCATGCAGCCATGATAGAAAGACGATAATCTCCTTCAATTCCTCTAAAAGCTTCTGCTCCTTTTTGTCTTTCGTTATAAATAGCCCATGCCGAACCAAAGTATTTAATCAATGCAGCTCGCACATAATTATTGATGCCTTGGATTTGTGAAAAAGCAATGGCGTATAAAAGCGCATTATTCATGCATTGAAAATCCTCAGAAATGCGTTGTGTAAATCAAGTGTAAATACGCTGTATTTATTAGAATAGAAATCAGTAATTGCGAACGCTTTACTGAAGTGTAATGGTGAAACTTGTTCTTCTATTTTTTGCTCTTCCAGCTACAGTCGTATTGTCTGCAATTGGCATGCTTGAGCCAAGGCCTTTCGCCTGGATACGGTTACCTGCAATCCCTTTTGAAACCAGGTATTGCATAATGGATTCTGCTCTTTGAAGAGATAACAAATTATTTTGTGCGACCGAACCAGTATTGTCTGTATGCCCTTCAATTAAAATAGTCGCATGCTTTGTGTTCGTTAAATAGGTTACTAATGCGTCTAATTCTACGCTAGAAATTGATTGCAATTTCGCAGAGCTTGATTCAAAAAAAACCTGATTAAATATTTTTGTAAATACTTTTTCAATTGGTGTTAGCGCAAAATTGAAAGTCCTTCCAGTCATTGCTTTAACAGAATCAATTGGGAGAATGCTTGTGATATAATCATGGTCTTTGCTCATAATTTTTAAACCAAGGCTATCAAAGTAAGGGAGTGCTAATAAAAACTTTCCCATACTGTCCACTTGCATTTCTAATAACGGGTAGCCAGAAGCAGGATCTACTATATTAACATCCGCAGCAATTGTTTTTTTAGATTTTGCATCAATGATTTCTCCTTTGATATACCAGGTTTTATGTGCTCTTGTATTTTCTGCAAGTGTAATTTTATAAATATCTAATTCACCCCTACTATCGGCTCTGTCACTTGCGATATAAGCAGAAATACCATTGCTTGCAACAGCAATACTTCCTTCGTTATCATAGGTATTGATTGGGTAACCAAGGTTCAATGGTGTCGTCCAACTGCCATCAATTTTTTTTCTTGACACATAAAAATCAGCTCCGCCAAAACCAGGATGTCCATTGCTTGAGAAATAAAGGCTCTGATTATCTGCATGAATGAATGGGGTTTGATCGTCTCCTTTTGTATTGATTGTTGGGCCAAGGTTGATTGCATCTTCCCAATATCCCTTTTCGTTTTTATAAGCCACATAAATATCAATACCACCGTATCCTTCCGGACGATTGCTTGCAAAGTAAATACTATTGCCATCAGGTGCTATACTTGGGGCGCTATCCCAATAATCGCTATTAATTCTTTGTCCTAAATTTTTTGGTTTAGACCAGCCCCATGGTGTTCTTTGAACTTTATAAAGGTCATAACGACCATAACCTTGTTCAGCATAATCTGCTGCATAATACAATGTTTGCAAATCTGCACTTAAACTCATACTCCCTTTTTTTGCAGCAAAATTTAAAGTATCAGATAAAGGCTGCGCGGCAGAAAAACCTCCTGTGCCCATATTGCTTGAATAAATATCCTCCCGACTTAAATTCAATCTACGCATAAAAAGAAATAAGCTATCCTGAATACTTACTGTCGGAAAATATTCTGAAGCTGCAGAGTTGATGCTATCTCCCATATTTTGAATGGTGATTTCAGCTGCATTTTTTTGAGCATTTGCAAATTTGCAATGCTCCATTAAAACACTCGCTTTTTCTTTTAAATAACTTGGAAGGGTATTGTTGATTATATAAGGATCAAGTAAGTCTTTTGCGGCATTGTATTGTCCAAGGCTAGCTAAAGCGGTGGCTTGTTTTACAAGGAAAGGAACGGACGCACTACTATCTATTTTCTTAATTTGATCAAAGCAGTCAATGGCTAATTTAAAATTTCTAGTATCCTGGTAGGTCTGAAACAAAGCAATTAAAGGATCTATATATTGATTGTCTTTTTCAGAAGCGCTAGAGAATAATTGAATTGCTTTTTGAATATCCTTGTTTTCTAATGCACGTAAACCTGCTTCATAATTTTGCATTGCTTGTTTGGATTGACCCAATAAACTAGTACTGCAAAAAATAACGCAAGTCAAAAAAAGAATAGTCCTAAAATGAGATCGTAACTTGAAATTCATGTTACAATAAAGGTAGTACAACTACTTGAATTGATTAGGGTACTTGTATATACTTATGTAATTGTGCGCTTAATTCCCAGCTTGGGTTCGCTTTAATATAGTCAATCACTAATGGCGTCATGGCGTCTGACTTATCCCATTCGGGTTGCAAATATTTTTTACAATCAACTTTAATCTCATCGGCAAATGAATTTGCCCAGTCAAAATCCGACTTGTTAAATACCACTACTTTTAATTCATCAGCAGCTTTTACAGCTTCTGGTAAAGGTGCTTTAAATTTCTTTGGAGATAAGCAGACCCAATCCCAGCTTCCGCTCATTGGGCTTGACCCTGAAGTTTCAATATGCGTTTGGAAGCCAGCATTTTTTAATGCAGTTGTTAATGCATCTAAAGGGTGCAAAAGGGGTTCTCCGCCTGTTACAATTGCGATACGACTTGGATGTGCTTTAGCAGCGTCTACAATTTCTTGAATGGATAAAACAGGATGTTTACTTGCATCCCAACTATCTTTTACATCACACCAAACACAGCCCACATCACATCCGGCTAAGCGAATAAAAAATGCAGCCTTGCCCTGATGATAACCTTCACCTTGCAAAGAATAAAACATTTCCATTACTGGATAAGTCTGTGGTATGTTCAAAGTAATAATTTTAAATTTTATAAACCCTGGTAGGCCTTCATGGTATTTTTTAATAATCCAGCAATGGTCATTAATCCAACGCCGCCTGGAACAGGAGTCACTGCAGATGCGACTGTAATTGCAGAAGCATAATTCACATCTCCCTTAATTCTAAAGCCTTTTGCAGCAGTTTCGTCGTTTACTCTTGTGATGCCTACATCAATGATCACTGCACCTGGCTTGATCATGCTGGCATCTACAAAATCAGGAATACCTACTGCTACAACAATGATATCTGCTTTAGAACAAATGTCGATTAAATCTTCTTTTGGTGTGTATCTATGACAACAAGTTACCGTGCAATTGCCTTGTGGATGTTCTGAACTTAATAATATACTCATTGGTCTACCAACAATATTACTACGACCAATCACGACTGCACGCTTACCTTTTGTTTCGATCTTAAAGTGCTCCAACATCAACATAACGCCATAAGGTGTTGCCGGAATAAAGGTATTTAAACCTTGCACCAGTCTACCCACATTGGCAGGATGAAATCCGTCCACATCTTTTTTAGGGTCTATGGCTTCAATTACTTTGGCGTCGTCAATATGTTTAGGAAGTGGTAATTGTACTAAAATGCCATCCACATTCCCATCTTTATTCAATACTTCGATCTGCGCTAATAAATCTGCTTCGCTAACCGTCTCGTCAAATCTATATAGGGAAGATCCAAATCCAGTCTCCTCGCAATTTTTAACTTTACTTGCTACATAGGTTTCACTTGCCCCATTCGTGCCCACTAAAATTGCTGCTAAATGAGGTGTTCTCTTACCTGCTGCTTTTAGCGCTGTTGTTTGTTCTAATAAGCTTGCTTTGACTGCTGCTGAGGCAATTTTTCCGTCTAGTACTAACATATTGCAAATTTAGTTCTTTTTAAGATTCCATCCCTCGTATCTTTGAGCTCTTAAATTAGTTTATGGAACAGAACCCGAATCAACCCCTAAATATTGAAATCAGCGAGGAAATTGCTGAAGGTGCTTATGCAAACTTGGCGATCATTACACATAGTAATGCAGAGTTTGTCGTAGATTTTGTGAACGTGATGCCTGGTACACCAAAAAGTAAAGTAAAGTCTCGTGTGATTTTGACGCCAATGCATGCGAAAAGATTCATGAAAGCGATGGTCGAAAATATTGAAAGATATGAAGCGGCACATGGACCAATAGGGGATATGGAGCAAATTGAAATCCCAATGAATTTCGGAGGTCCTACTGCACAAGCTTAGTTTTAAAGCAGCATTACCAATTGGTATGTTGTTCTGCATAACTATAATACCCTTCTGTGCTGACAATTAAATGATCGATCAATTTAATGTCAAAAAGTGCTGCGCCTTTTTTAATTTTTTCTGTCAAATGATCATCCATCCGACTAGGGTTTAATTGCCCGCTAGGATGGTTGTGGCAGATGATAAAGCCTGTGGCACCATGACTAATAACCAATTTAAAAATCATACGCGGGTCTGCAATAGTGCCCGTTATACCCCCTTCGCTTAACACTTCTTCATGAATGATTTTATTGGCTTGATTTAATAGAAGCACCATAAATATTTCTCGCTGTTCAAATTGCAATTTGTTTTTTAAATGGTTGGCCACATCTTTACTTTGGTGAATAAAAGTTTGTTTATCTAATAAATCCATTCTTCTAGAACCTAGTTCTATTGCGGCCAATATCCTTACTGCTTTTATTTTTCCAATGCCTTTGATTTTTAAATTCACTATATCTGCCACACTATATTGCGCAAATTTTTGAATACTATTAGAAGTAGTCGATAGTAAACTTCTTGCAAGTTCAATGGCATTCTGTTCTGCAGTGCCATGTTGGATAAGAATAGCCAATAATTCTACGTCGCTTAAATGATTTGCCCCCTTGGCGCTAAATTTATATATTGGTTGGTCCTCTTCTGCCCAAAATCGAATACTACTTGTTTGCATAAACAATTTTGTCCAAATATATTTTTTAATGGTCCCTTATTTCTGCGTACAAATTCAAGTAAAAGAGAGTCGGTGTGCATAACTTGACTAATTGTTGAAAATTTGCATGGTATTGCCTAAAAATTTGTGAACGATATCAATACCTTTGGAACACATTTTACCCACCATGAATCCTTCAGTTAAAATTTTCGCGGGCACAGGCTCGCAGGCTCTTGCAGAAAAAATTGCACAACGTTTTGGCGCCCCCATTGGTAAAATCAATATCCAAAAATTTAGTGACGGTGAATTCCAGCCTATCTTTTTGGAAAGTATCAGAGGGGACTATGTTTTTTTAGTACAAAGTACTTACGCACCAACCGATAATTTAATGGAATTATTGATGATGATTGATGCGGCTAAAAGAGCAAGTGCGTATAAGATTATTGCAGTCGTACCTTACTATGGTTTTGCTAGACAAGACCGTAAAGACAAACCACGTGTTGCTATCGGTGCCAAATTGATTGCTACTTTATTGGAAGCAGCAGGGGCAGACAGGGTGATCACGATGGATTTACACGCAGCACAGATTCAAGGATTCTTTGATGTGCCAGTAGATCACTTAGATAGTTCAGCAATTTTCATCCCTTATATAGAATCGTTAAATTTAGAAAACCTAGCATTTGCTGCACCAGACGTGGGAAGTACGAACCGTGTGCGTGAGGTAGCCAACTACTTTAATGCAGAAATGGTGATCTGCGATAAGCACAGAAAACGTGCCAATGAGATTGCTAGCATGGTTGTGATTGGGGATGTAACAGGCAAGGACATTGTAATTGTAGATGATATCTGCGATACAGGAGGCACTTTAGTAAAAGCAGCAGGTCTATTGAAAGAGAAAGGTGCTAGAACCGTTCGTGCATTAATTACGCATCCAGTATTGAGTGGCAAAGCCTATGAAAATATCGAAAATTCAGTTTTAGAAGAATTAGTGGTTTGTGATACGATCCCTTTAAAACACGAGTCTTCTAAAATCAAGGTATTAACGGTGGCCGACTTATTTGCGATCGCTATCCGTAATGCTTATGAGAATAAGAGTATTACCAGCCTATTTGTACATGCTCAATTGAAGGCAAGAAACCAGTAATACACTGATTTACAATATATTACAAATAATTAGGAGCAACTTTGGTTGCTTCTTTTTATTTCATTACCTTTGCCGTCCATATTTAAAATTTAAACCATGAAGACAATTACAATCGAAGGACACTTGAGGACCGAGTCTGGCAAAAAAGCCGCC